>VFQP010001810.1_pt1 | contig 26329 bp, 32 predicted proteins | sample 3512351 | NCBI WGS metagenome assembly VFQP01 (sample SAMN10412372, study PRJNA504923) | tailings metagenome | isolation source: Relicate 1 Philex TSF1 revegetated site | place: Philippines: Tuba, Benguet | collected 2017-08-29
GTGTGTGTGTGTGTGTGCGCGTGCGCGTGTGTGTGCGTGTGTGTGCATGAATACGTAAAACACATGCATGTGTCTATATATGCATATTGTATACACATCCCTTGCTATCCCACATCACCACCACCAATACCACCCCCCCAACCCCCCCCCCACTACACACATACATGCGTTGATCTTGTCCAAATTCTGGTTGACCCTCAGTTGACCAGATTTCACCCACTCCCGTATCGCCGCCCTCCTCCCCGTCCCCCCACTGCTATACACCCGGGCCCCCCACTGCACCACCGCATGCACCCGCCCTGTGTGTGCCCTCCCACTGGGGTTCATATAACACCCGAGTGTTCTCCCGTCTGGCATATCCTCTGCCTTGTGTCCCTCCACTGTGGCTTTTGCGTAGCCGTCCAGCTCCACCCAATCATCAGTGGCGTCCCTCCCAAAGCCCCGGCAGTCGTAGTATTCGAGGTATTTGGGGTAGGGGTTCTGCTTGTGTTGGGTGTCGAGGAGACGGAGGGCCCGGAGGGACCCTCTGGTGGAACCCACCCATACGTGACCCTTGCCATCTGCTGCTATACACCTGGTGGGTATGTTTTGGGGTGTATAAAGGGTGGGCGCAGGAGGGTGTGGAGGTATGTGGAGGGATACATGGTATGCATTCCTATTGCTTTACATGTTGCCATACACAAGCAAACACCACACACCCACAATACACATGCATCACAGCACAGTGTGATACACCAACCATTAATGATACACTCGCATACACCACACACGCATACACCACACACTCAAACACCACCAACATACGTTATATCAGAGTTGAAGCATTTTATTGGTTCACACAGTAGCATTCGATCCTCTGCAGACCACACAGCCAGCAGCCCCCCTTCATGAACCAACCACACAAATTGCTGGTCAGCCAACATGATGCATACCTGTGTGTGTATGTGTTTGTTTGTTTTTGTTTGTGTGTGTGTGTGTGTTGTGTATGTGTGTGTGTGTGTAGTGTCATGGTGTTGCAACGAGTAACAAGTATGGTACATGCAATCATAGCATACAATTTCTCGTGACACACAGGATAGCACAAGCACCTGGTGATACACACTGGTAAATCACACCCAACCCCACCATTCACCCACCCCACACCCCCACCCCCACACCACACCTACCTTTGTTGGGGGTTCCTTCAATGGCAGTTCCCCACTATTCCCAGTATGTACATCATACCAATGCATACGTGTCGCTAATGGACGAGGCCGACCCATAAACCCCACAGTATGTGCCCATACACCTTCCCCTACACATGCTAATACATTGGCACGCTTGAGAGGGAGTTTTGAGGGGCGCAACACAGCAGGGCGTATAGTGAGCCACCTTCGAGGGCGGCGGCGTGTGGTGCCAAGGTGCTTTCCAAACAACACCATTGCACCTGTGTGTGTATTCGCAAATGGGTGTGTGTATTCGCAAATACATGTGGATGGCGTTGTGAGGTTGATGTGTGGTCAACACATATACCCATGTATAACACCCTCTTGGTCAACAACAACACAAACACTCCATTACACACATACCAGCCACCCCTAGGAGCAACAGCCCCCCCACGTGCATCGCAATCCTCGATGTGCGTGCATACACCGGCAAGCACGCCCCCCCCTCCTGCGTCATCACATACGCACTGCGTCCATAACTACTCCATGCCGCCACACGATACCGCTGCCTCTGCATCAGTAACCGGGCATCCACATGGCGCACCACATCCTCCCCAGCCACCCGTTCGATGTCTGCCAACTGCACCCAAGACCCCTCCACATGCCCCCCCCCCTGCACATCCCGGACCGTCTGTGCCTCCAGCAAGTAGCTGTGAAAGAGGGGTTGACCACCCACATGGGGGGGTGTCCATGTGATGACCACCCCAGTGCCTGCTGCTGCATGACAGACAATCTGGGTGGGGGGGTCTGGGGGTTGGCCTAAACCGAGGATGAGACGTTTTGTGGCTCGACTGACGAGTAATTGTTCGTATGTGCTTGCAATCTGTAGGTATGGGTGGGAATGTGGGGGGGATGTTGTGGTGGGGATGTTGTGAGAATGTGCAAAGGTGATGATGCGTGTGTGTGCTGCTGCGTTTGCTATGTTGTGGAGTACATGGTGTATACACAACAATGACTGATATCATCATGTATATGCATGTTCATCAAATGCACACTTGACTATACAATGTGCATACCCCTAGGTCTTTTTCCAACACTTGATTGCCAAAACCCAAGAGAGGGACATCCTCTGCCTGTGTGTATATATGTGCGCGTGTGTGTGTGTGTGTGTGTGTGTGTGTGTGTGCGTGTGTGTACATATACACACGTATGCATGGCACAACAAGCAAAAAACTGCACATCACACAATGCAACACCCCACAACCAACCTTGAAACGTCGTTGTCGCAGCTTGCGTGCAAGTGCTGGCAAGTTTAATCCATACTCTACCCAGTCATACACAGTGTAATTCTGTGAAGCATAGGTGACAAGCATGTGTGTGTGGCGCCATGGACCCATGGGCACCCATGGGCATGACTCGCATGCACTTGCAACACCAACACACAAGAATACCCTGCTCACCCACAACAACAGGGCATACCTTGAACAGGTTGTGTATGTGTGCCTCAAGCTCCTCCTCGCTGATGCTGGGATGCTGCGGGTCAGGTTTTGCACCCCCAATAGTCGCAGGGTGGACTTCATGTTTGTCTAAATTGCTGACAAATAGTCCAGTAGCTTCTGCCAGTTCCTGCTCAGTGCCAAACTCCTCTTTGAGGGTGCTGCGTATGTATTGCTTGGCTTCAGATCCTGAAATTGCACCATCCTTGTTCAGGTCTAGCCCCTCAAACAGCTGGTCTGCAAAATCTGGTTTATCCTCTGTTGTTTGAGTGCCAGCAAATGGGCTGTGTGACCATGTGAGGGCCACCAACAGCAGAAGCCACAAGTAGGTAATTGTGGGCATGGTGTTTTCACGTGCCCATGGGTGCTCTAGGTTATGTAGGCATGTCGGTGTGTGTTTTGGAATACAAGTAACTGCAATATGCTTTGTTTTTTGGGGGGTGAGGTTTTTTGCATTTCCCACCACCACACTGACTGGTGCCAACAGAATTATGCTTTGACCTGCACGCATCGACATTTTTCACTATTCGGACCCAGTACATCGTACCGACGTGCAGCGTAAATTAACCAGCCAAACTCGCCCGGCCAAACTCGCATCAATCGGATCAATCCATCGGAATAATGCCCTTGGACTACGAGGTTTCTGCTATTTTTGATGTTACCGCACAACAGTACATACATGATCGATTTACACATCAGTTTCGAAGGTTTCTAGCCAAGGTAGGCGATTTGGTGTGTTGATCTGCCCATGCGGGGTCCAACCAACCCCCTCTGCTGGAAACACGTAGGAAAACAAAGCATCTCGCATTGCCCTTGTTGACGCATGGGAGCAAGGTGGCCGTGTATTCATCAAGCAGTCTACCTCTCCAGACGTTGCTGCATGGCTCCCTGCGAGTACGACTGTTGGATGAACACCCCCCCACACAAAACAAACAACATACCCCCCAAAACACACAGATTATGCGCCATATGTCAAGTTCTACACAGATTCCATTGAATATGTGGACGTCATGGAGTTTCCGCTGGAATTAGGCCATCCACCCTACACCATTGCCATCAACACGACCCCTGCATTCACACAGACAGTGAGCAACATCAGCACACTCACCATCCACGCAACAGAGGATGGCAAGTGTCGTCAGGTACTCAAGGGCACCATTCGATGCACTATTCCTGCAATTGGTGGGTATGTGGAGACGTACCTGCGTGACAGTCTACAGCGATTGTATGCATCGTATGACAAATTGGTAGCCAAGTGGGTGGCACATAGAGACGTGCTGTTGCAGCCAGGGTATGGGGGATGTTGCAATGGTTTTGTGATCATGTGGGTATTGCGGCACATGGTTGCATTGCCACCACAAGGGTGCCCCTGTATTTAGGCACCCTTACCTTGTGCAAAACCATGCACACATACACACTCTTCTAGAAAAAAACTCTCGTATGCTTTCCCAACACACATACACACGCACAACAACAAAAACAACAACAACAGGGATGGTATAGACCATGTATGCAGCACAATGTGTATCCCACGCCACCCAGCAGACATAGTCAACCTGGTGCTTCTGTGGGATGATGAGAACAACACAGCTCAGGTGTGTGTATGTCAAGTGCGCTGGCCCCGTGTGTCATGATGTATCATACACCGGCACCGTTGCACAGTCACTATAACAGTCATCATCCATTTGCATACAGCACCCATGTACACATCAACCATGTGCACCCACGATACATACCACCCCCACTCATCAGGTGGGGTTCACAAAAGAACAGTCAACAGGCAAACCCCTACCTGAGGAGGAGCGGCACCCACTCAAGGGGGAGGTTGCCATAGAGCCACCCAAATTGTTTGCTGGGTGAGGGGAGTGATACACAGGGGGGTGATGATACTGAGGGAAGTGTGGGTTGTATTGTGTGTATGCTGCTGCTGTGTATACTGCTGTACAATGCTGCTGTGTAAAGGTTTTGCCAAGTGGAGTGTGTGTGTGTGTGTGTGTGTGTTCTGTGCCCCATTGTTATACAGGGTCACACAGCAGCAATCCCTGGTGGGCCAACACACCTAGTGTAACATACAACAAACAACAAAACACAACAATAATGCAGTACAGCAATGCACAGCACAGCACGATGGTGCAACATTGTCATAGAAAGCACACAAAAAAGCACGTATTTTGCTGCTGCCCTTATCAGGGTATCGTTCTGTACGATACCCTTGTTTATAATGATTGCTGCTTGTGATGTGTCGTCATGTTGACAGCCAAAACCATGCACCTGCATACAACAACAAAGCATCCAGGTTGACTTGTTACTGACTGTTTTTTTTCGCTTGACGTATGACATGTGGGAAAGAAGAACAAGAGGATGTAGCACACCTGGCGTGCCTCATACCCTGGTCAAACCCATGTCGTACATGACGTTGACCATCATGTCGTACCATCATCAGCGGCAATTCCACAACTGTCTTTGCACGGAAAACAAAAAAAGCACAGGACATCTACAAAGCGCAGGTTCACAAACACATTGGTCACTTGGTGGTGTTTCTATACACGGTCTAGTACCACCCCATGCTTGCTACTCAAATCAACACATTGCTGACTATATTTGTGTTGACTATTGTGTTGACTTTATAAGGTTCCCTATCTGACAGGGTTATTGCATCAACACACCCCGTACTTCACCCCGGTGCATCCTGTATCATCAACCACTATGTGTATCACCACCACCATGGTTATGCCCACCACCATACAACACTCCTAGGATGCTTGCTCAACCAGCATACGGGTGATGCGTCGATTCAGTATACGCAGTATCCACTGTGTAAACAGGAGACCTACAAAGTGACACATCACAATATTGGTAGATGCCTGTGGTGTGGATGGTGAAACGTTGTGGGGTGATGGAATGGTTGTGGGTAGAGTGCATGGTGTGGTTGCGATACAACCATGTGCATGCAACACAGGCAGTGTGGTGTAAGCTGTACACGCCATACAGCAGTATAAAACCCAGTATTCACAAATTCTGCACTGTAAAAACAATACCCTCGTCCCACCTGCACTGTAAACACATCAAACGCCACAGGCGCCTGTGTTGCCCGCGCTGCATAGGGATTGGCTGCACTGCTGGTCAACGTTTTGGTCAGCAAACTCCCCACCTCGGCTTGCAATGCCAGAATGCTTGCACCCATACCCAACAAATTCAACTGTGCCCCCAATTCCAGGCGTTTGACTACATCACGGGGCTCCACGTTGCCAACAAAGTTTCGTAATGCAGTAGCTGCTTGTCGATACGTCCATGAGAAAAACGTCGAGACGAGGCCAAACGCGACGCCTGTGACGGCGAGCCACGTGGAAGGGGGGGGGAGCGCTCCTGGATCACGTGCCTGGGAGGGTTGGTGGGTTGGAATGACATAGACACATACAGACAGACACATAGACACACACACGCACAAACGTACGCCGAGTGCAAACACGACAATCACCCCCGACACAATGCTAAGGGACAGCTGACCCCAGAAGCTAAACCATGAGAGGCGTCGGATCAAGTTGCAATCACGAACAAGCTTGGCCGACTCGGGCGTGGGGGGGGGGTTGTCTGCGAGGTCACCACCAACTGTGTTGTTATTGAGGTGTGTTGTTATTGAGGTGTCGCTGCATCTGTGCTGCTGTGAGTTTCACGTCACCCCGTACCAGCGCCAGCAACGCACACTGGGGTTGGTCGCTTGGCAACCTGGGTCAAGTTGGGCGTGTCAGTGATCTGGTCATTGATCTGTGCAACAGCATCGTGTTGCACGCGTCAATACCTGGAAACCAAGTCGTGGGTGCACATGACGTTGATGGATGTGTGGATAGCAGCGTACACGGACTGCTGGTGCGTTTCGTAGTGGTTGAGATGATGGTAAGGTTGCTTTTTGCAGTGGGTTGCAACGGGCAAGCTCCATCTTTTGTGAATGTGGGTGTACGGTACGGTACGCTTTTACAGCATAAAGTGTGAAAATTGAGTCAAGAACAGCAATATCAATCTTAGGAGCACGTCAGGTACCTGTTTCCGTACGGAAACAATCACCAAGACATGACCCCCCGATACACCAGCTGGCGGGGCCATGCATTGCAATATCGACGTTGCAATATCAACGTACCTAGGCTGCCATACGTGACATGTGTACAATCTCGGTTAGACATTTGCCCTGCCCAGCCCACATGGCCACTGAGGGCGTCAGTATCACAAGATAGTTGTTCAACAGATGATGACAGTAAACCAGGTACATTGTGTGGGGGGGTGGGGTTGCAGTGTCGGTGATGATGGTACCATCCACCACCCCACCATCCACCACGCAACAGACGCCTGGAAGGTGCAAGATGCCAAGGAGATTATTGGCATTGCACTACCCACATTGGGCACAGTGAGTATTGAACCATTAATGTCATTGATCGACACTGCATGTGTCGGGCAGGTGTGTGGGTCATACAGGGGTGTGTGTGTTTGTGTGTATGACCGATGTGCAAACACGCTGCATATGCACATCTCACACAGGTTTCATCATTGCAATTGGCAGCATTGGGTCCCAATACTGCACTATTCAACCTGGTGTTTCAAGTATTCTCATTTTGTGGTGTTGCGACGACCAATGTGATTGCCAACAACTCCCTCACAAAACCGGGGTTGAGTGACGCCCAACGACAACAACGAGAAGACACGTGTAGCCGTATATTGTGTTATGCTGGCATTGTTGCGGTGGTGTTGGGCTGCTTTGCCACCACAGGGGTGCGTGTTGTGTGTTTTTTATTGTGTTTATTGGGTATGTTTGCTGTGTGTACTGCATATGTGCGTTGTGCATGTACAGCATGCATGTGTGTGTATTGTGTATGAACTGCACTTGCTTATGCTTTCCAATTACCCTTCCCCCTACACACTCTAGATGGCCACACTTGGTGCACCACTGTTGCAGCTGCTGGGTGCATCACCAGCAATGATGCAACCTGGGCTTGAATACCTAGTTGTACGGTGAGTGTGTTGGTGTATATGTTGTTGTAAAGATGTATAGATGTGTGTATACATGTGCGTGTCTACAGATGTGTGGATGTGTGCGTAGTGCATAATGCATCGTGTGTTGGGTGTTTTTTTGCGTGCCCTGCAACCACATACCACATGCAACCACATACAACGCACTCTCCCTGGAGACCACCACCACTTCCCATGACCATCATGTACCTCCCCCCCACCATACACATGCACAGGTGTCTTGCAAGCCCAGCTGTGCTGGTGTGTGCAGTGTTGAATGGGGCATTTGTGGGGCTGCAGGATGCTGTCACACCACTCAAAGTGTGTCTTGTGGCTGGGGTATTGAACCTACTAGGTAGGGTGTGTACATGTCTGGGGCTACTGTGGATGTGTGTGTGGGCATCAATGTGTCGTATATGGAGTGTATTATACATGAATTTGTATACATGCACAGCAGATCAAACATCAATGACAAATACATCATACACCATGCAACACCATCAATACTCTCCCAACCCATCAACCACACCACATCCTCGTCCCCCTCCACACACACATGCAGGAGATGTGGCGCTCATTGTAGGCCTGGGGTGGGGTATACGTGGTGCTGCAGTGGCAACCACAATATCACAGTATGCAGCACTGGGATATGCTCTCTGGGTGACGCAGAGGGGGAGGAAAAAGCACATTGCCATACCCCTCCGGTGGTGGGTACGTAAAACATGGTGGGGGTTGAGGATGTGGGGGGTGAAGATGTTTGGGTTGAAGATGTGGGGAAATGGGCATGCTGCTTGTACGTATTTGTACATCACGCATATGGTGTGTGTGTGTGTGTCACATACAGGGTCTGCCATGTATACAAGACCTGCAGCCCTTTGCAGCAGTCGCAGGGTCCCTCATGTCACGGACCTTGTTTGGCATGGTGGCCTACACATTGATGACTGCCACTGCCACCCGCTTTGGCACCATACCAGCAGCAGCACACCAAGTTGCATTGCAGGTGTATTGGGTGATTAGCTTTGGGGCGGATGCGATGAGTGTGGCTGCACAGACATTGATTGCACGGGATATAGGGCAACCTGTCAAGGTGTGTGGGTGTGTGTGGCCAAAACAACAAAGCCACCCATTTCAATTCCCTCTCCCCACAAAAACCCTAGGTCCGACGATTTGCCTATGTTATGTTGCGCCTCTCTGCATTGTTAGGCCTGCTGCTTGCCACCAGTGCTGGGGTGGTGCTCTCCCTTGCCCAACACATTTTCACCAAAGACGTGGCAGTGCTGGCAGCAGCAAAGCCGCTGCTACCGCAGATTTTTACTGCAGAGATTTTGTGTGCATTTACATTGATGTTTGATGGGTTTGCGATCGGGACTGGGACAGTGGGTCATTTACCAGTCGCCAACTTTTTGGCACTGTGCGTCATGTCGGTGGGGTGTCGTATGGCAACAGGGCTTGACCATGTGTATTGGTCGCTGGTTGCATTTATGTCGACACGTCTGGCGACGCATCTGGCGTTTCTGGTGTGGGGTACGCGGCGCAAGAGTGCATTTTTCTTTGGGCTTGATGATGAGGGGGGGGGGAAGGTTGTGTGAGCGGGTATTGGCCACATGCATGCCGCATGTCGGTGTTATTTGTAACAAGGTCCAACATGTGTGTGTGAGTACATGGTGGGGGGACTGGTAGCAGGGGTGACTGGGTGAGCCGGCCATCTTGGTGTTTCATACATCAGTCACGATCAGCATCTGTCACGATCATACGCAGGTGTTATTGCGAGCGTTATCGTCGCGCATGACATTCCAGTATCAATCATCACATGCGATGCACCATCGCGCCTCGCAAGGCTGCGTGGTCTGCCAAGAGCGCTCGTGTTTTCGTTCGGCTTGACAATTTAAACTTGTTTGTGACAGACAGCTGTTCATTCTACTACCACTACAGCTTCTGCTAGCTACACCTCTGCTTGACAGATCTGCGTCTGCACAGCACTTAGAAGACTTAGTGCTTCAACAACGAGCAACAACATGATTGGCAAGATTACCATCCGAGCACAACTCGCTGCTGCCGCTGCACGCATGACAAACAAGACAAAGTCTATGCTGAAAAAGACCATGTTCGCGCGCTGCTTCGACGTGACGGCCGTCAACGGTGAATTTGAATTGATGGCCAAATCCTCGTATTCGTCTTGACAAGCACACGCCCCGATCACACGTCCTGAACCCCCATCACCACAGACACCACAGTGCTGCAGCTAAAAGAAAAGGGGGAGATTCAGGAGGTTCCTGTGGAAGAGGCCCCTGCGGAGGACTTTGCTGTGACCACTGTCGCAGACGAGTTGGCCAAGGAGGCTTTTTTGCCGGTGGTGGCGGCGCAGGAGCCATTTTTACAGGAGAACTTGGTTGCAAATCTTGAAGACATGTTCGGTGTTGCGCCTCCGACGTTGGCTGCAATGTTGGAGTTTCTGCAGGAGCCGTTCCCCCTGCAGCTCAACCATGGGGGTGCACTCCAGTTGTTGGGTGCACCCCCACCAGCACCACTGCTGCCTCCCGTGCCCCTGCTTGCACTGCCGGCACCCCCTCCGTATACCCCTCCCTACAATGTACTGGTGCTGCAGGCGTTGTTGGCTGCTGAAAAGCCACAGCGTGCTGCCCTTTCTGCACCTTTGGGCCCTATTGTGTCCACGATGCCGTTGCCCCCCCGCGCACCAGTGGGAGTACGGCAGTGGCATTCATGCCCTCAGCTGCTCGTTTGAGCGTGCTGATTGTGTTTGTGTTTTTTTGTTTTCGTTTTGTTTCTGTACATAGTTAGTGCGCGCTGTCTTTATTGCTTTGTTACTCACCATCCTTTTTGTTTTGACTGCAAGGATGGTTGGTGCAGCTGAGCGCATTTTTACGTATGTGTTAGAGTACATTTGTGTGATCACATGTATCTGAGTGTATATATACGCACATCGCTGCTGTTGGTAACACCATTGTGTTGACATAACTCCCTCTCATGCTTTTCAGCACCCCCCCCTTGCAGCAGAACATCACACAAAACATTGTTACCTCATGCATCCTTGCTCACCATCACATACAACCCCAACGCCCCCAGCAGCCCATACTTGAGCAATGGATAATCATTCATAACAATGGTCACGTACCCAACAGCAGGCAAGTAGCCCACCACCCGCCCCAAAATACTGGATCGCGTCAACCACTTTTGCCCCGGCGCATACAGCCCACCACGATAATCATCGCCCTCGTTGTTGTCACCCTTGTGTGGTTGAGGATAGGGATGTTGGTGAGGACTGCAGATAGGCAAACCAACCCTCCACATACACACACCTTGGTCAGGAACAAGTATTCGTCATTGGTTTTATCGTGCACCTTGATGGTGCGGTGCACAATTGGGATTTCTCGCTTGTCAATGTTGTACACAACGATATCGCTGCTCTGCACTGGTTTGTTGGGGTTGTACAAAAACAAAATGTCTCCCCGCCAAAACCCTGGCTCCATAGACCCTGTCAACACCACCACAATCTGTGTGTTGTTGTGTGTGGGTGGGATGATGTTGCAGGGTTGCGTGTGCATGTGGTGTAATCACAATCACCATACCGGCGATTCGCTGCCTGTCAAAACCACCAGCCCCTTCCACAACATGAGCGCAGATGTGACGATGAGAGCTGTGTTGTATGGGCGGGGGTGGTTGTGTCAACAACCAGACGCAACCATGAAAGGGTTACAATCTCAATCATACCTAGGTTGATGCCCTGATGTAGCATCTCACGAATATTCATTTTGCGCAATTCCTCTATCATGCTCAACACCATGGTTGTATGTTGTATGCGTGGGTAGACACGCTGCTGATGTAAGAACAAAGGATCTAAGTGCTTTCAAGCCGTGTGCTTTAATGAGACACTGTGGGGTATGCTATGTTGTTTGATCTATGTTATTTGATGTGAATAAGCACATGTGAATAAGCAAACAATGATGTCCAATATAATGTGAATGTATGTGCAAAATATATATGTAGGCAAAACAGAACACTTGCTCCAGTCTGTAACATGGAGCTATAACATGGAGCTCCCCGAACATGGTGCTCAACCAGGTGCCCCAACCACATCAACATGCAAAACACCAATCACATGTAGAACACACAACCTGCTATGTCAGTTCCTCAACAGCTTGAATTATCCACCTCATGAATAAATGTCACCCTTAATGACGCCCGTTCAACCATGGCACCATCGTTTGGGTGAGGCATTCAAGGCCATGGGCCCAGCGTTCATCGTCTCGGTGTCCTACCTCGACCCTGGCAACTGGGCAACGGCAATTGAGGGGGGTGCACGACATGGATACAAGCTACTCTGGCTGGTTATCCTGTCCAACATGGTTGCCATCTTGTTGCAGACACTGGCCGCACGGCTGGGGCTGGTGTCGGGCATGCACCTTGCACAAATATGCAGGCAGCAATACCCACGGCCAGTGTGCCTTATGCTGTGGTTGCTCAACGAGCTTTCTGTGGTGGCACTGGACCTGACCATGGTGCTGGGTATGTGGCTGTTCTGGAGGTGGGGGTGTTGGTGGCATACGCATACCACCAACGTGCATTGACTCGTACCACAACCCACCCCTCAACCCAGGCACGGCGATCGGCATCAACATGCTTACGGGGTTGCCGCTGCTGCAGTGCATCTTACTGACATGTTTGGATGGTGTTGTACTACTGTTGTTGCTACCCAAGCTCGGTGGCAAGCGTGTGGAGGCAATCACGGTAGTAGGTGTGGGTGCATGCATAAATGTGCACTGACTGAGCAGATGTGGTGTGCATAGTGACTGCGTGATGATTGACAATCGCATCCACAACATGCAGGTGGGGATGATTGCAGCAGTGCTGTTGTGCATCGTAGTGGATCTTGTGATTTGCAAGCCACCATTGCCAGCCATTTTCAAGGGACTTGTACCATCCCTTGATATTGACTCTGCGTTCACCGCCGTCAGTGTGCTGGGTGCCAACATTATGCCCCATAGCTTTTACTTGCACAGGTATGTGGGATGATGGGTGATGGATGAACGATGGAAAAAATGCCCACCATCGGTATGGTATTGTGTCTATGTCACAGTGCGCTGGTGCTGTCGCAGAATGATGGAGTGCGCCCCCTGCGATGGTTGTGTTTCTACACATTTGTAGACATTGCTTGTGCATTGAGTGTCGCCATGCTCATCAACGTGGCTTTGCTTATTGTTGCAGCAGCAACATTCAACTCTACAGGGGCCACAGTCTTAACGTTGCAGGTAGTTGGGTGTGTAGTCAGGGCTGCATCAGTGTTCAATACCATGATGACTCAGGAATACATACAGGATGCACACAACATGATGGAGCAATTGTTAAGTAGTTGGGTGGCCCCCAAAGCCTTTGGTGTGGCGTTGCTTTGCGCAGGGCTGATGTCCACATTCACGGGAACCATTGCAGGTGTGCCACGGTGGGATGCATTGAGTGTGGGGGAATGTTCAAGTAGATGACAATGCAACCTACGCAGGCCAAGTGATATCATGGGGGTTTATGGAGGTTCGCCTATCAACATGGTTGCGGCGCCTGTTGACACGTGGGCTTGCATTACTTCCAGCAATGGCGATGCAGTGGATGTATGGCGATGAGGGCACCTATCAGCTGTTGTTGTTGTTGCAAGTTGTTCTGGCTCTGCAGCTGCCGTTTACGTTAGTGCCGCTCATCCAGGCAACAAGTAGCAAGCGGTTGATGGGACACTATGCCAACTCAAGGACGTTGGAGGTATGTTTGTGTGCCGCATTTTGTCAGATAAACTAGGCAGCAACGTCATTATTTGTGCTTAACACAGGTTGCCGCATGGGCATGCAGTGGGCTTATTGTCGGCACCAACACATTGATGATCATGGAGTATATTGTGCCACATGGTCCTGGCATCACACACATCATTGATCCCATTAGCATTTTGCAAAATCTTGCGGCCATGATGACGACAAACTCATACCAGGTACGTGGGTTTGATGAATCGCTTGTTTTCTGTAAGCGTCCCATTGACATCCACATTATACGAAATACAGGGAGCATTGATAGCCGTGGGAAGTGCACTGGCGATAGGTATGGTTGCGCTGCTCTCGTGGATGCTCACAAACCCAGTGGGCACATTGTCGCCCGCCAGGCCACGTCGAGAAGAAGAGCGATTGCTTTTCTTTCCATGTCTTGGGGATGGTTCGGCAGACACCAGGTGCGTGCTGTGATCACCAGATATTGGCATTGTGTAGTACCGTCATTGTTTCCTTTTACGCCACGCAGCAACCCAGTATGGGAGCCACGCACAAGAGTATTTGATGCCCAATTTTCTGGCGACGTGGTATTGCTGCCCCCAGCCATGTTGAGATTTGCGGACAGTCCATGGTCTGGGTATGTTGCCGGTTACTTGGAGAGGAGGTTGTATCGCCGACGACATGTGAATACACATACGCGTGCATCGCCTACACAGGAACGCCAGTAGACACATACAATCAGTGGCAACCACTGTACACGAACCTGAACAGGCCATTGCAGAGGTGGAAAATGAAAACGAACAACAAGTACCAAATGACCTGGTGCAATTTGCTGACGAAGAAATCCTACACAAGTCCACACCAGAGAGCACCTCTAGGATGCTGTTAATCCCACAAGGTAGGTCATGTCTGTGATGCATGCGCTCCTTTTGCACACTCTTAGCATTGTTCGCTGTTTGTCCCCACAGGCACAACCATCACTGCAAATGATGCACCAGACAATGCGCAAAAGCGTTTGCGTCTCAACGACACACAAGCAGAGGGTGACAAACAGCAAGTGCGCTTCGTGCCAATCGACAAAATTGATGCCACAGAACATGGTGATGTTGTTGTACCTCCTAGCCCATCATCAGAGACCACACAGACAGGTTGGTCACCTTTTGCCGACACCACATGGTCATTTCCTGCGTCATCTCTGGACAAACGTCAGACGATGCCTCCGATTTTGGCATTGCCCTACGATTGGCAGCGCTCCATTGCTGAACAGCATGATCTTCAAGCTGCTCCTGTGTTGACAAGCGGAAGCAGACAAGAGCGTTCACTACCAAGTTTACATGCGGCACAAGAAGATGGCCTGGTATGTGGGTAGATGTAGGTGTTGATCATTATTGCTGTGCATTGACGCATTCCTCATTCGGCACAGATGACGTTGCCGTCAACATCAACTATGTACGACTCGCTGCTATGCCGGCCCGCCCCTGATGTGCCTCCACCACCATCTCTGTTTGATAGCGTTGCCCGTCCCGCTGCTGCAGTCCTCAGCGGCCGTGCGACGTTACAACAAGCGGCATCAGGTAGCGTAGTGGTTTCCTCACTGCACAAGCTTTTGCGCTTTCATCACGACTACACCGGTTTTCCACAGTACTTCGCCCTGGTAGTCCACCCAATTTGGAGCACGCGATGGCGGTGCATAGCAATAGCATGTCCAAGGGCGCACGACGCAGCTTTGCTCAAGAACTTGAAAATTGCTGGTCCAAGTTTTTCAACCTTCATGGGCAAGCAGCGTCAGCGGACGCCCCTGCTTTTTCACGGTGCGCATACTATCATCACATACAAATGGCAAACTCCTGCACAGGTTACTCCAATCTGTGCAACCCACACACAGGGACTCATCAACAACGCCTGATATTGTCTATGCCACCATCAACAAGCTGGGAAGCATAGCCGGTGGTGCATGGCTCTTCAATGTCTACTTCCCCGCAACTGGGGGTGTGCGTGAGCATGAAAAGCGCATGGCAGTGCTCATGCGCGATGATCAAGCTGCAACTGCTTTGAGCGATGTATCTGACACGTACAGCTTCGCCGTGTGGTCGGTATTGCGTATGGTGCAACTGTGCCAAGCCGAACCCCGACCTGAGCTGTGGGGCAAGTACGCCTTTGTGCTCAATCGCTTGCAAGGGTAAGGTTGGGGTCTGCACATTTTGTTTGCGTGGGTATTGCCAACATTATCTGTCCCCCCACCTCAGGGCATTGCATCACATACCCCGCAAGAGTGTTACCGCTGTTGAAATTGCTGCGGCCTTGCAGTTGGCTCAAGCTGCCATTCAGAACAAGAGGTAGGGTTCTGCAACTCGATGTGGCACACACTGCGCAACTGGTACAATCCATGTGCACACAGGGGTCCCGCTGGTACCGCCGCTGGAAACGTCGCCTTTCCGAAGGGCAAGGAAATAATCATCAGTGTGTTTAAACGGTACAAGCGAGTGCTGGACGAAGCCACTGCCTAATTTTTTGCAATTTGTTTGCAGCTGTTGTGGACATGTTTGGCATGTTATCACTCGGTGTGTCGCCATGTTTTTGCTACATTTCCTGATTTTTGTCAATTTCATGAGCGTATTACCCACAGACAATTATGGTGCCATTGTAATTTACCATTGTGATAGACATACTCTCATCTATGGGTGCCTGAAATGATATCTCTGCCCTTACAAGTCTGCCTGCTAGCACTCCATCGTGGGTTCACTGCTGCCTTGGTGCGCTTGATTGCCAACGTTCACAGGCTTGCACCATCAGGAATTGATTGTTGTCTGATCTTTCCTACCCTACAGGATTGTGGTATGTCCACATGGGGGGCCTCCCAAGGCAAAGGCATTTGCATGCGCTGACATATTGGAGACATGCATTTCTGTTAGTCATCTCCTATTCCTCATTCCTGTGTGCTGTGCATATACCCGGGTACAAATGATCTCCACAAATCAGCATGCGGGATGGCAGGGTTCCTACTGATGATAGATTTTCCCTGTGCAGCACCGCCTGCTCTTCCTGCATTACCTGTTGTTGCTCTCCCCCGTTGTCCGTGTTCTTTTTTCACAGTGGACGGGTGGATGTCGATCCATCGAAGGAGTTGCAATCCTGCACACCTTTTTTCATGTTGCAATCGCCTGCATATTGAAATTACCTGTCATAACTGCGTATCTTCTATTGCTCCTACGTACTAGACTGTGGCTGCAGCTTATGAGCACAAGGCATGCATGATGGCATGCGTATCCCAACTTGATTGTTCTCCCGCACCCCCGGAACACAATGAACAATGCGACATGAAACATAATCTTATGCACGATCAATCACCCACACAATACCCCGACACACACCCACATTTTACTACTGTCTGTTGGGCGACCATATTTGGACCGTATCCCCCTTCAACTTCTCCACTATCACCTTTCTCGGCCTTCTGGCTAAGATTTTAGTGTAGTATCTGTTCTTTCTGATCTAATCGTCAGAAGCATTCCATTGGAATGCATTCGATTAGCACATTTTTGTAGGGGCCTGGGGTCGCCCTGCTTGCAGGGTCCCAGGCAGTGTGGTTGCGGCCTTACACTCCCGCTGCAAACGCACACCCTCCCTACTGTGGGTTGTACCTCCACCCGGAATTGAAAGCACCACCAAATATTGTCTTCAAACAGACATGCTTTGTATTGCGGGTTGGCCTTCAACAACAGAAGAGAGGGGTTGGGCTCCTCTTCGCGAGGGGGGCCCAACATTCCAAACAATTCACCGGATGCACATGCCTTACGACAGTGCACAGCAAAACCCGAGCGCTAAGTGCAAGGCGCCGAGAATCGCTGGCCGTTGCCCATCTTGATGGCACGCAGCTCCAGCAGGTAAGTGCTTATTTTGTCGCGGCCCTGGGGTACGGTCCAAATGCCGTCGCCCTACAGACAGTGTTGAATTATGGGTTTGGTGCTTTCGCTGTGCGTTTTGTTTTCTCTCTCATTCAGGGACCTCCCCCCTTTATCCTCGTGTTGTACATCGTATAGTTACATGTTACAGAAAAAGAAAGACAACAACAAAGAATACCACAATGCTCAACATCACGCACATCCCTCGTCGCCCTCCTTTGGTGGCTTGTCAAACAGGGGTTTCAACTTGGCATGCGGCCCCGGCTCCGCAGGTGGCAAGAGCCCCAGCACGTTTTCTTGTTGCCCAGGCAAAGGCACCGACTGCACTCGTGACAGCTTTTCCAGCTTGGACGCGAAAATAGCGTGCTCAAGCACCCCAACGACCTCTTTTGCTTTCGGACGAGCAGAAGGAAGCGGCGCCCGACACGCCTTGATCAGCTGCAGCACCTCTGCAGGCGCACTCGAAGGACTGTGTGTGAGAAGATGGGTGGTGAATATAGCTACACACATACTGTTCATGACACAACCCCCTCCTTTCCAACGTACTCTGGTGCCATCATGGCCCCGCGCACCGGCTGCAAGCCCGTGCATATCTCCCACAGCACCACCCCAAAGGAAAATATATCCACAGCCTCGTCACACGCCTCCCCAAGCAGCAACTCGGGTGCACTCCACGCAAACGTGCCCAACGCAGTGCTCGCGCTTGTCCCCACAGACGACGCCCGCACAGCCCTTGCAAAGCCCACATCCCCAATTTTGGGCCGCATGTCCCTCGTCAACAACACATTGGCGCTCTTCATGTCCATGTGGGTAATGTTCCTGGAATGCAGGTATGCCAAACCCCGAGCAATGTCAAGCGCAATGCTCTTGCCTCGCCGCCACCACCCGAACATGCGGTTGTGCATGTCATCGTTGGCAATGGCATCATACAACGTGCCACCCTCCATGAGCTCCATCACAAGCATAAATTGGTTGGTGGGGATGTGTGTCCCCACATCCTGCTCACTGACCACCGCATTATTTTCTTGCTCATCAGGCACCACAGCCCCATAAAATTGCACAATGTGACGGTCACGACACTGCTGCAATGTGTGCATTTCCTGTAGGAAATCATTTCTCTGGCGCACTGACGCCCGGGCAGACAACACTTTCACAGCCACACGCTGCACCTGTCCTCGAATGGCACGATACACCACCCCTGTCACCCCTCGACCCAATTCCACAGGCTTGCCGTCGCTGCTGTCTTGACAAAATTCCAATTCTGCCCGGTCTATAATTGCAGATGAGCTGCCAAAAAACACATTGTACTGTTGCTTGGGCAGCAGATAGGACGATGAACTGGGCCCAGCAGCCAAGTCCTCTGTGTCTGCTGTGTCGTTGCTGGTGATGGTGCGCCCTGATGATTGGGTCGACATGCCTGGGGGTGCTTCTGTGGTAGGGTCGAGCATCAGGCCACGTACATGTGCAATTGCATAATCGAGGAGCTGATCGGATTCTTCAGTTGTGTGATCCTTTTCGGCAGGGGCTGTTTGCATGCTCTTCAGGGCTGGTACATATGGCAGCAATGCTGCATTTGGGTTGACTGGTTCATTGAGGTCGAGCAAGAGGGCGGTTGATGCCTCTATGAGTTCATTTCGTAGGGCGGGATCATCCACCTCCTGTTGAGTAAGTGTGTGAGAGGGGTTGATGCTGCGAATTGGGAATAACACTTGTGTATACATACTCCTCTTGCACAACCCACTTACAATCCCATACCGCATGCACAAATTCAGCTGCTCTCCGCACAGAGGTTCGTAGCGTCTCCCGAAGGCTTTCTGACAATTCTGCTGCACAGTCGCTGAGCTCATGTGCATCCAGTGTTTGGGAAAGCGCAATGGCATCTGCAACCTGCTCTGTTTTGGCGTTGCAATCCTCGAGGGCTGTGCGGATGCGCCCCCCCGGTTCTGCAAGGTTGTGAGCACGAGGAGGTTGTGGGGTGGTTAGGAGCAAGTCTGTTGCCACATGCCAACCAACAACATACCTAGCTCCTCTACCAGTGCAAGGCTTGTCATGGGACACAGTGTCTGCCGCAGCCCCTAGTGGTACATGATTGACCAATATTGACCAACAAGTGACCAAACATAGCAAGCCATTCAACCAAAACAAAGTTAACACATACCTCAAGCCATGAGTGTGTTGTGTTGGTAGCTGTCTCAAGCTTGCGAGAATCAATCGTTAATTTGAGGACTAGCAATTCGTTGTGAATATTGCAACGGGCAAGTAGCCACTGCAACTGCTGTGTTTGCAACAACAGTTTGCCACACAGCTGTGTTCCATCCGCTACTGGTTTGCTCTTGGGGACGAGGGATGCTCTTTCATAATGCTCGTCAATGGAGGACCCAGGGATATACCACGAGGGCTGCGGTGCCGTCATGGTGGGCTATGTAGGTGGTTGGATCATAATAAGCGACTAAGAGGGGAAAAAAGTAACCCAGTGGATTTTCCTTGAGATCTTGTACGATGTAAAAGCACTTTACAGTTGCGGTGTGATGATGTATGCTAGCTACGCGTCATTGTGCATGTTGGGTGCGTGCATGGCTCCTAGCATGCTGTGCATTGATGATACATGGGCAAGTCTGGGGTGGGCGTTGCTTAGGCCTGAGGGCAGGCCTTCTCGGCCCCCACACTGAGCCCCAACAACACAACAACAACACAGCCCACAACTATGTACAGCCCACAACAGCACATCCCACAACAATACACATCCCACAACAATACACAGCCCAGAACATACAGCCTCACACAAAGAAGTTCCTACACACCAAACGCCCTGCCAACATTATCCCACCCAAGGCAAATAATATCCACATTTTCTTTGCAACCTCGTCACCATGCATTTCGTCCAACTGGGCCAACTAGGCCACCAATTAGGCCATAACACGCTCACACGAGCATGCGTCCAGAACAAGATCAGCTTTTTCCGCAAAGTAAAGGTTTTTGGGAGCGCGTGTTTTGTTGCGTGGACACTGGCACACGACTGCAAATAACCATGATGGGGTTTCATCTGGTCGGGGTGTGAAAAAACACCATCCTCCACACATCTTACTCCAGGCTCGCCTCCCACCCCGTGCATCATCCACTCCACCCTACCCGGGGAGTGATGAGCTTGCTGCAGCCTCTGCGCGTGTTCGTGATGGTCTGACTGCTGTGCAAGGTGCCGCAAGCGCTGCGTTGGGGGACGCCTCGGTTGCGTTTTCATCTGCTCTTTCCAAGGCAAAAGACGTCAAGTTGGAAACGGCCAACCTGGTTAAATGGAACTTTGGTGTGCAAGCATTCCTCTCAGCAGTCTCCTGGGCTGTTGTGTTCACCACCACTCATGCCGACCTGATGCGAGGGGGCGCAACTGCCTTTCCACCCCTCCCAACCGTGTTGCTGCTCGTTGGCGTCGTGCTCAGTGGCGTCTCTGCCTTCTGGAGCTTTACCTATCTTCGAAAAGTGGAATCGTCGGGAGAGTCTGTGCTTGATGGGTTTGCCCAGTTGAAAAATTACTTTGACCATGCCCAGGTCAACTTTTTGGGGGCTGCAGCGACTGTCATTGCCCTGCAGGTTGGTGATGTTGTGGCGGATGGTGTTGTCGTGGACCATGATGGTGTTTTCGTGGACCATGATGGTGTTTTCGTGGACCATGATGGTGTTTTCGTGGATCATGATTATGGTGTTGTCAACACGTGGCCATTGACAATGTGGGATGTGCAAAAACTTGTTGATATTTATGGGTGTATGCATGTATCCCCGTTTGTACAGGCAGAGGTGGGGACGATGTTTGCTGCAGCATTGACCGGAGCAAGCAAAGCTGCAGCCACGGGGCCCACGTCGAGCGCATCTGTTGCAGCCATGGCACAGGTATTATTGTTGTATGCATGGCTGTGTGCTGTTGTTTCATGCACAACCATGTAGTGTGTCTGTTGTGTACACCTAGTACCCAATGAACCTTACAGGCTGCAACCAACACACTCGCCGCCCATTTGGTGTCGATTGTATTTTTGTTCTTTCTCATTAAGAAGACGAGTGGTGCGTATGAAGACCTAATCGCATGGAGCAACCAGCTGCGTGCCTCCCTGCCACCCTTGCCCAAGTAAGCAACAGCTGCGTGCCACCAATGCCCAAGTGAGCAACAGTTCGGTGCCACCAATGCCCAAGTGACCAACAGGTGTGTGCTACCATGCCCAAGTGAGCAACAGATGTGTGCCACCAATGAACAAGTGATGATGGATGATAAAACCAAGCGTCGAGTTGTCTGTATATACTGAGAAACAAGTTTTCCCTTCATGTATACATGCTCTAATCACATAGTGGCGTGTGCAGTCGTTGTGTATCGTCGTGTAGCAAGTCGTTACAAACAGCTTTTTGCAGACAGCTTCCCCATCGTCTGCATCCCCATCTGGCTGTTGCTGACTTTTCCGCAACACAAACCCACAGACTCTCCATTGACCGCGTGTTATACCTTGTGTGAAGTGCGCAGAGCTATTCACCAACCCTGGCTTTGCGATGAGCACCATCGCACCCTATTTACCCTCCTGCAGCGTCCAGATCGCACGTTCAGACTACACAAACGTCGATGCAGACACATTCCAGCCCACTAATTTGACATATTACACGGTATGTGCTTATGAAGGACATGCCATCCCACACGACATCCGTGCTTGGTGAATCACCCTCCCTCCCATATGGGTTATTCACCCCAGGATTTATGGCAGATATGGCTGCCAGGGGCCGTCCTTGGTGGACTTGCTATTGTCGCAGCGGTGTGCTTTTTCATGTGGCTATGCACGTTGTGCTGCCGGCCCCATGCCTACACATACCAGCTTGAATGGCTCGCCAACTCTCCTTTCTACAGCAGCAGCAGGTTGGTGGTCCAAAACGTAGTCCATTTCCATGCCTCTTGCATGCAGAGGCAACCCCTACACACACACACACAACACAGGGAACGCAAGCGCCGAAACAATCGTAGTTGTTCATGGCTCCTGTTCCTCGCAACATTGGTAGCTATAGGGTTGTGCACATGGGGCCTTGTAGAGGCAATACTTGCAACTGATGGCAAAGTGACCACGTTTTGGAACATTGTGGATGACGGGCAACAACAGGTAGTTGTACCAAGGCTGCTGCTGTTCTTGGTTGATAATTGCGCATGTGCTTTTGCTGCAGACATATACGTCTTGCCCTGTGCGAAAACACTCCACATCTTATCCTGCCCAACACAATACACCCAACACACCACCCACCTCCTCCTCTCCTCCCCTCAATAATAATAATAACAACAACAACATCCAATCACAAATACACAGTTGACCACCGTGCTTGCAACAGCCACCGTCATTCTCAACAACCTCTCAAGCGTCCTCCGCGCATCTGCCATCATCACCAACCCAACAGCCCCCACACCCACCATTGCACCCACCGCCAACACGTCTGTGTTTGATGGTGGCGTGCAACTGCGTGCTACATCACTCGGTGCACCTGCACCTGCATTGGGCCCACCTACCTCGACCCTCGCTGCACTATTGACTGGTGGTGGGGGGGGTACCAACACCACTACGAGTGGTATTACAAGTGCAACCGGTGCTACAGGAGGAGTTTCAACTCTAAACAACAGTGCGTCTACTGCATTAAGTATGGGCAACACAGCAATGGATGTAGCACAACGACTGCAGACACAGTTGCCACCTGTGATTGTGAGTGGAAGGGGGTCGGTGGACCAGTTGCAGGAAAATGGCGTGCAGCGACTTGAGGTGTGGTGGGGTGGATGTTGGTTTGATTTGTGGGTTTGTGTGTGTAGTTTGTTAAATGGTATCGGTTTGGTGGTGCTCGTGGTCCTTTGCTGTTGTTGTATGTTTGTGGAGAAAACCATTTTGGTGGATACAACCCGTGTGGTCACAACCCACATGTATCATCCGAACCCACCCCCCCCAAAACCACCCCCCTCATGCACTGCCCCACTCCCACATGCACCCCCCCCAAAAAAATAACACACAGACCCTGCGTACCCGATATCAATCTCTCTCCACGCAAATGCAAGATACATGGCGATTTGTCATCATTGCTGTATTCTTTGGGGTGTTGATTCTGTTGTGTATTCTTGCAAGCACTGCCATTGGAACAGGCAAAGCACCACGCTTTGGGTATACGTGTATCATGCTGTTGTGGGTGATGACAGCGGTGCTCATGCTTGCAGGGGCAGGTGTGTTTGTGGTTTTGTGTTTGTAAATATGTATGTTATTGTAAGTGTGTGTGTGTGTGTGTGTGTGTGTGGATTTGCGTGTGGATGTGTTTGTGTGCATGTGTGTTTGGTTGGGTTTCTCAACACACACAGCATGTCCCCTCACCACCACCATACCAACCCCCAACAAAAATCGAACGCAGGTTTGTTATCTTCAGTACATGCCGTATCCGGTGACGCATGCTTGTACACAGAATCCTACCTCCACACCCGTCTCTCCACCATAGACAACACCACCACCCGCCAACGTGCTGTACTGGGCTTGGAATACTACACCGGCACACGCAACCTCTCAGACCAACAACTCCTCCAGCAGGTGTATGGTATCAATGCATCCACATGGACGGGCGTGTTGCTCACAGCCCAACCACTGCTGCGTTGGCTCAACAGCACCGAGGGGCAAACCACAATAGAGTCCCTCCCGTTATCGCCCGAGGACAAGGCAGTGGTGTTGGCAGTGCCATTGACAGTCAACGCCACGTTTGATGGCATTGCACGGTTTATACAGCAGGTGCAGCGGGAGGAGTGGAACGGGGTGTATCACGACGCCAAGCGATTGGTGTGCTGCGATGTGCGGGGGGCGGCGTACATGTTGTGGATTGCGTGGACAGCTGCGGGAGGGGGGTGCTTGGTGTTGGCTGCGTTGCTGAGTTATAGGGGGACGCGGCTGTTGGTGTGGGACGTGTAGTTGTGGTTTTTGGGGGGGGCTGGTGGTGGTGTTTCTTTGGGGGAGGGGAAGAGGGGCATCGATGGAAACGACACAAAAACGGTGTATTGGTTGTTCTGTTTATTGTTTTATAACACATGTTGTTGTTGACATGAATCACACATGTCGTTACAAACACACTTACTTTTATGCACGCACTCAAGATAATGCCTCCTACATCATTGTGCTTTTGTTACTGCACGCCCATTACTGCATTGCAAACACAACCCATTTTTCATATATGTTCCTACCCGACAGACCCAACAATAAAGATAGGGGTAGTTGTAAAACACAGCGCAATGCATACTCCCCATTCTTTGCGAAAAAAGTAGGTAGGCACACACACATGCTTTTCATGCGTTGGTGCTCTCTCTCCCGCTTTCCTGTCTCCCTTTCCCTCCTCCTCTCTCCCGCCTCCCGACACATGTGCATCACATGCACACTACAACACACATACATCGCAACACATGGACACCTTAACATACGTCCACACACATATGTGTGTGTATGTGCGTATATGTGTATATTTGTGTATATGTGTATATTAATGTGTATGTGCATATGTATATGTGTGAGTATGTATGTGTGCACATGTGAGTATGTATGTGTATGTTTACTTCTCAGGGTAGCTCCCCACAGGTGATGTGTCTAGGATCAGTTGTGAGGGAAACACATCTGATGGGGTGGGGTAGGCCAAACTAGACTTGCCCTCCAGATACCTGTGGGGGGGGGGAGGGAAGGTGTGTGTGTGGAAAAGGTGTGTGTGCGGAAAAGGTGTGCGTATCACATACACACACACACTCTCTCTCACACACACACAGACACGTTCTGTCTCTTTCTCGCTCTCTCTCTCTCATACACACACTCCACGCACAAACACACACACACACACACACACCAGAAAAACACTCACCTGTTGAGCAACTTGGTAGTGGAAGGGTTGTACCCATCAGCACTAGTGACCAATCGCTGCTTTGTGCGGCATGAGTTGACAGTCGTGCGAACCTGTATTGGTGTTGTATTGATGTGTGATGGTGTTGTATTGGTGTTGACAGAGGTGAGAGAGCGAGAGAGGAGAGAATTGTTGTTATGTGGCGTGTTGACACGGGGTGTTGAGGAGTGGGTGGGTGGGTGGGTGGGTGTTATTGTAAGTGTGAATGCAACAACAGAGTTGCTGTTTGCTGCATGCTACCACCCCCATACATACAAACACAAGCACACACACCCTCACCCTCACCCTCACCCTCACACACACACGCACACTCTCTCACCTTGGATGCAAGCACCTTCCCAAGCTCCACACCCCACTGATCAAATGAGTTGATGCCCCAAATAAACCCTGAGGTTGCCACCTTGTGCTCATACAGAGCAAGCAGCTGCCCACAGGTGAATGCGTTGAGTTCAGGGAGCAACAGGGAGAGGGAGGGACGGTTGCCTGGGGGGTGGGGGTGGGTGGGGGTGGGGCTATGGTTGGTGTAGTCATGGGTGTTGTGGTCGTGGGCGGTTGTGGTGGTATGGAGGTACACACAAAGCATAGAAGAATTACAATATTTCAACGCAGACCACTGCTATACGCACATAACTCCAATACACCACACACACATCATTCCAATACACACATCATTCCAATACATACACATCATTCCAATACACACACATCATTCCAATACACACACATCATTCCAATACACACACATACTTCCAATACACACACACATACTTCCAATACCCACATACACCCCCCCACACAATCACCCTACCTGTAAACGTCTTGTGTGGAATCAGGTGATCTGGAACATTCTCCGCCCTCAGCTCAATGGCATCCTTACCCACAGCCAGTGCATCTGCTTGTGCAAAGTAATTGCACATGAGCTCATCGTGATTGGACACCACCTCACCCTGTGGATGGGGGGGGAAGGTGTGTGTGTGGGTGTGTAAGGGGAGAAGAATATGTATGTGTGTGGAAGGGGAAGAAGAATATGAGGCAAGGGGTGTGGTGATGTGCATGACAAGTGTGTGTGTGTGTGTGTGTGTGTGTGTGTGTGTGTGTGTGTGTGTGTGTGTGTG
>VFQP010001811.1_pt1 | contig 26327 bp, 43 predicted proteins | sample 3512351 | NCBI WGS metagenome assembly VFQP01 (sample SAMN10412372, study PRJNA504923) | tailings metagenome | isolation source: Relicate 1 Philex TSF1 revegetated site | place: Philippines: Tuba, Benguet | collected 2017-08-29
CATCATCATCATCATCATCATCATCATCATCATCATCATCATCATCATCATCATCGTGATTCCCCTATACAGCACCCACCCCCTCCAAAACCAAAAACACCCGCCTTTACAACACACACACAGATGCTCAGCGCCTCGACTCGATTTGCACACACCCTTGTCGGCACTCCGTATTACTTATCACCTGAAATGTGTGAGGGGGCCCCCTATGATGAGCGCTCGGATGTGTGGGCTCTTGGGGTGGTTATGTATGAAGCAGCCACGTTTCGATTGCCTTTTGAGGGACGCACACAGGTGATGTGGGTGGGGAGTGTGGGTGTACATGTGGGTGGTGTGGGTATGGGTGGATTGTGTGGGTGAGTTTTTTTCATGTGCACATGACGACCACATCATTCAAGCCACCCCTCACCTCCCACCTCCAATCTACCACTCTCTTTCCCCCCTCACCAACACACAACCCACACACCACCCAGGCAGCACTGGCATTGAAGATCCTCAAAGGTGCATACAAGCCCATCACAGGCTACAGTGCAGACCTCACAGCCATCATCGACCGCTGTCTCTGCACCCGCCGAGCAGCCCGCCCCGATACTGACAAGCTCCTGGTGTTGCCCTCTGTGCAGGCCTGGGCGGGGAAGCTTCACCTAGAGCTCCCACTGGTGGCAGTACCACGACGCATAATGGGCAACGGTGGTGTGGGTGTGGGGGGTGGTGGGGGGTGGGGGCAGCATGGTCGATCTGCGTCATGGAGCCCTGTAGGTATGTCTTTGTGTACATGTGTGTCTTTGTGTACATTTGTGTCTTTGTGTACATGTGTGTTTTCAATGTGTACACATGATAATATGCACGCCGCCCACACCTTGCAAGCTGAGATACTGTGTGAGATACTTTGTCGTACACACAAGGCCATCAAAAGTCACTTGATTATATAATGGCCACCCACTCAGAAACACCCATTCCCCACCACCCATTGCCCCCCACACAGCGCCCGACAAATCCCCCGCCCCCCCCACCGCGCATTGCCACACCACTGTGCGTCAGGACAAAAAACCAGCACCCCCCGCACCCCCCATGCATGCCCACCCAGCAGCACCATCCACTCCACCCCCCGCAGTGTGTGGCAGTGGGATGCAGCTTCAAGCATCCATGCCACGCAGTGCCTCTCGCGAAAAATTATCAAGTCAAAAACACGGCAAGGCGTATGAAAAGCCCACCACCCATGACACGCCCACGCTGAGCGTCTGGCCACCGTCCAACACCCCCACCTCCACGGGGACTGCAGCCGCAACCCCAACCAAACACACCAAACGGACCCCTGCGCCCACCCGCAGCACGGGGGGTACGGGGAGCCCCCTCATCCGGGTGGCCCCGGCACCTGTGGCGGGGGGGCCTGGGACCCTGCATGATGCCATTGCACAGCAGCATGCACGGTGTGTTATGCTTTTGGGGAAGGAGGGTTTGGATGGGTTGCTGCAGGGGCTGGCGGTGGGGGAGGATCACGTGGGGCCCCTTGCGGCAGACAGCCCTGCATTTCGGTATGTGTGGTGTGTTTTGGGGTGTGGTGTGTTTTGGGGTGTGGTGTGTTTTGGGGGCACATGCTCTCCATCGCACACACACACACATACACACATACACGCATACACACAACCTCTCATCATACCTCTGTCCATACACAAACACACAACTCCCCCTCTGTCATCATAGGGCGTTGCATGCTTCACCTGAAAAGCAAAAGCAAGCAGTGGAAGCAGTGGCACAGCTTGTACGCCTGCAGCAGCAGCTGGCAGGGGCACACATATAAAGGGGGATGCATGCAGAGGGGCACACACACAGAGGGGTACACAAGCAAAGAGGGGCACACACATACAGAGGGGCCCAATCGAATAGGATGGCAGCCAGAGGGTGGAGTGGGAAAGCTAGAGGATGGAGTAGTGATAGAGGATGAAGATAGCACTGGGAAGAGGGTTGTGCATGCGTGTCTGCGTTTTCTGTTGCGTCCTCCTTATGCCGTGTGCTGTGTTTTTTCTGTAAAAACTGTTGCTGCAGTCATGTGCCCCATGGTAACAATATCAATGCAATGTGCAGTATCAGCACAGGCCACCTAGCAGTACTGACACATGTTACACTGCCAACCAATGCCAAGACAAAAGAATACGTGGTGATCAATTTGCTGCAAGACACAGTAGACAGAAAGACAACAATTTAACAACACACAACATTTCAAAAACAACAACATAAAAACAACATCAACACCAAAAAACAACGGAAAACAAGCGAGCGCACGAGAAATTATCAAGGGGGAAAAAACCAACCATACAAAACAGGCATGTTCCAACATCTTCCCCCCCCAGCATCACCCAGCATCATCCATCCCTCGCTCGTCATCACTATAATGGTAATCCTGTAAGTCAAAGTCATCCGTCATATGTTGTCTATAGGAATCTGCTATCTGTTTGGCTTGTTGAACAATTGCACGTATCTCCTCGGGGCCCTGGGCCGACCGGGGTGTTGTGTGGGAGAGCTTGCTGATGTCTGGGCACATGTGCTTGAACCAGGGGTCCTGTGCGTGGTGGTGGTGGTGGTGGTGTGGGGTATTGAGGGTTGGGGGGGGGTCGGGAACGTGAGGAGCTTTGAGCACGGAGACAGATGTACCCATTGCAAGCAAGCACACATATACACAAAGACTACCACTACACACATGCATGCGAATGCGTGTACACGCTCATACACCCACACATACTCCCCCTCCACCTCCACACACATCACATACACCCCCACTTACCCCCCCAAAACCAAAAACACATACCTGTAGTATGTGGTCTAATGAAATGCGTTGATTGGGATCCACTGAGAGTAGCTTCCTGAGAAACTGCTTGCATGGGTCTGACAAATGTGTTTGCTGGAGTATGACTGCATCCACAGCAGCCTGATGTGTGACGGGTGTGAGGTTTGTGTGAGGTTTGTGTGAGGTTTGTGTGAGGATTGTGTGAGGTTTGTGTGAGGATTGTGTGAGGTTTGTGAGGTGTGATATGTATGTGGTGTGTGTGATGTGTATGTGGTGTGTGTGATGGGTGCGGTGTGTGCTGTATGATGGGAAAGGTGGATGATGATACAGGTACAGGACACACAACCCTACCTCACACAACACTATACACTACCACACACAAACAACAACACCCCTTCTCACCTGTGTCAAGTTGGCCACCATACTCACTGCTACATTGTGATCCACCGTCCCCCCCGTAAAAGGGTACCTCCCACACAACAGCACAAACAAAACCACCCCAGCAGACCATATATCGGCCTTGGTACCATCATACATTGTGCGTGATTCCGAGTTGTGTATAACCTCGGGTGCAACGTAGGCTGCAGTGCCCACCTTGGTTATGGGGGCAGAATCACTGCCAAGGTGCTGGTGGGGGAGTGGATGGGGGGTGGGAGAGTGGGTGGGTGGGGTGAGGGAGGAGTGTGCGTGGTATGCAGGCATAGTGTATTGAGGGTGACATGGTGTATTGAGGGGGGCATGGTGGACCCCCATAGTACCGTTCAAAGATGGTTACACATTACAACACGAACAACATGCGCATGCAACTCATATACCTTGCTGTAGCCAAAATCGCACACTTTGAGCAGTGGAAATGATTGTTCAGAACGCCCACATCGCAAGAGCAAGTTCTCCAACTTGAGGTCTCGATTGACGACATGGGCGACGAGATGGCAATGCAAGAGGGCTGTGACGAGCTGCTGGAAAAAGTAGCGTCCCTCAAATTCAGGGAGTGGTCCCTTGCGTAACAAGTAGTCGTACAGACTGCCACCACTGTGTATGGAGCAATGTGTGTGCTTGTATGGCCCTTTACATACGTTGTATGCCCCCCATCCTTACATCCCCGTACTTGCAATACTCCATGACGATGCAGAGGTTGTTCTTGTAAACAAACACCTCGTAAAACTCGACTATGTGGTTGTGTATCAGCATGCGATGGTTGAGGATTTCTTTTTGCACGTTGTCAGAGCTAAAGTATGCATCTAGGGCAAGCAGCTTGATGGCAACCTCCTTGCCGTCTGTTTTGCGTCTACAAAGCTGCACATTGCCAAACTGTCCCTTGCCCAGCCCGCGAATGCGTTCATACACTGGGTGGCCATCCAAGGCGTCGTTGTTGGAGCTCATTGAAGCTGCCTTGGATGATGGACACCCTTTGTTACTGTGCAAATGGGCAGCTCATTGTTTGATGGGGGGTTGCAATGTTTTGTGAGTGCACTGAATGTGTATGTTTTTGCTAGTTTTGTAGCAACGTTGTCGATCAGCACAAGTTTAGAGCAAGTTTCACAAAAAAGCACACACGAAAATACAACCCCACAAATGCTGATCCCTTGGTGGTCTGTATTGCAAGGTTTGCAACATCAGCTGCGACATCAGCCAATATGGTGGTCAAACAAACTCGTATGGTCAACATGCATCCATCATCAACTTGCCCCATCACCCCTGTTGCTTGCCCACCGCAGCATCACTACCCCTGCAAACCACAACCCACTCCTCATTGTACACCCTGGGTGCACTAACGAATACCAACGCCAAGAAGCAGCCCGCTTGGCAACCACATACAGCGGTATGGGGGAGTGTGTTGCCTTGTGTGTACATACATACACTTGGATGCCCTGCTGAATTGTCCATTACCGTGTGTCTTGTGTGCATGTATCCGTGTTGTGTGCATATGATTGTTGTTTTCAATATATTCTTACAAACATACACCCACATACACCCACATACCCCCCCACCCCCCCCCACACCCCCACATACACCCAGGATGTACCAACATGGAGGTTGTGTTGGGCCCCCGTCGGGGCTCCCTGAGGGGTCACCCAGCCACCTACTTGGGCAAGGGTGCTGTGGACACCTTGGTAACTCAGTGTGGGCAGCTTGATAGCAGATACAAGTATGTGTGTTACGTTGTGGAGTGTTTATTGTACATTGTGGTGGGAAGTGTGGCCTTTTTATGTGTTTGTGCCTGATGCATACGTCTTGGCCATATCATGTTCACACACACCCCTATACACACACACACACACACACACACACACACACACACACACACACGTACACGCACACATACCCACCCAAGTACACACATACAATGCGCAACCACACACATAGGGTATTCATAAACACACAACTCACCGGTGTGCAGCATCGCAACCTTCAACGTGCACTGCAGAGACCCCTCATGGATCGTGTGGAGTTGATCATTTCTATATTTGCGCAACGTGCTAGGACCAAGGAGGCAAAGCTGCAGGTGAGGGTGCTGATGATGTAAAGGGTGGGTGCTGATGATGTACTGTTTATGGGTTTGTGTGTGTGTGTGTGTGTGTGTGTGTGTGTGTGTATGTAGGAGTGTATAGGTGTATGTAGGTGTGTGTCGTAGGGAGGAGTACATGGGAGATGTGTGTATCTTGCACACACCGACACACACCGACACACACCGACACACACACTGACACATACCTACACTCCCCCTCGCCCCCCCCCCCTACAGGTGGAATTGGCTCGCATTCAGCATCTTGCTTCTATGCTTGTTCGCACAAGTACTGGCAGCAGCACACGAGGGGCATTTGGAGATGCGATGGAAGTTGTGAGCGCAAGGTAATGTGTATCTATGTATATAGTGTGTGTGTGTGTGTAGTATTGACCATGACATACCAACAACAATACCACCAATAATACCACCAAACAACCACTACAGGGAACGTGGCAGGTCAGGTGGCGCCAGTGGTGGTCTGGGTGGGGGTGGTGGCTCTGGTGAAAAAGAACTCAGAGTACAAAAACAACGCCTCCTCGTACAACGCAAATACCTCCTAAAACAACTTGCCCACGTGCAAGCAACACGCTCCCTCCAACGTGCCGCCCGTCAACGCAGGGGGGTCCCTGTTATCGCACTGTGTGGATACACCAACGCGGGAAAGAGTAGTTTACTCGCGTTGTTGAGTAAGCGGCCCGTTCGTGCTGCTGATAGGTTGTTTGAGACACTGGATCCCACATTGAGGAGGGTGATGCTTCCTAGTGGGTTGACTGTTGTCGTGGCGGATACAGTGGGGTTTGTCAGTGATTTGCCCATTGAATTGGTGGAGGCATTCAAGGTATGGATATGTATGTTGATTGTTGATGTCCTGTATAGATACGGGGTATTGTATAGATAGAAAGTCTTGTATAGATAAGGGGTATGTTTTTCAATCAAGCAAGGGGTTGAAAGGCGTTGGAAGGGGTTTGGTGGGCAAATGTGGGTGGAGTTGGAGGGTAAGCTTGGGTGGACAGAGTGTGCGGGTTGATGGGTCGTAGTAGCAACTGCATGGTTTGCTGCTGTACAGCGTGTGCTTGCTGTATACCATGGCACACTACTGTTGTATACCACGTACCACACCAGGCAACATTGGAAGAGGTGGTGTCTGCAGATGTGCTGCTGCATGTTGTGGATGCAAGTGCCCGTGATGCTGCCACCCAACGGCATGCTGTGCTGCAGGTGCTACGGCAGTTGGGGTTGTCTGAACATAACCTGCATACACGTGTGATAGAGGTGTGGAATAAAATGGATGCTGTGGGGAATGCAATGGATGCTGTGGGTGGTCATAATGCAGAGGAGGTCGTGCAGGTTGGGGATGCACTTCAGGGAGGATGCACTGTTGAGGTGGTGGAAAAACAGGGGGGTGCCCAACAGGGGGGAGACAGGCTTCATGTGGTCAAACCATGGCTGGACAATGATGGTCAACATGACCGTGGTGAACATGAGGAAGATCACACAAGCCATCCATGGTCAACACATGATGGGTTGACTCGTGTTGCCATATCGGTCAAGACACAATTGAACATTGACCAGCTGTTGACTGCAATCGATGACAAGGTAGGGTTGGATGCATGATGTGGGGGAATGCATGACACCCACGTGCATGTGCTGTGGGTTAAGTACTACACAGCATGTTGCTGTTTTGTAGGCAAACATGATGTGCTTCATTGCATGCAAACAGGTGGCTGCTGTGACACGTGCTCGTCAGGCTGCACCAGGATGAACAACATAATGTAGAAGAACGCTTTTGATTCCCATTTTCCGTTGACTATGCTGATTGTGTGTTGTTGACACCTCATTCATTACCAAATTTTGATTGTGTTTGCAGTTTATAAATCATCATCATCAACTTGTATGCGACCCATGGCAGCACATACTCTATGCGCACACAGTCGTCATGCGTGCAAGGTGTCAGCAAGGGGCCCTGGAGAAACAACCAACAGAGCCATCAAACACATCCAACTCACAACCGCCAACGAAAGACAACACATGGTCTATGCATTACGATTTCCCACCCCACCCCACCCCTTGGTGTTTCCCGTTTCACAAGCTGTTGTTTCTCGTCATGCGCGGGGGTCCATACACGCTCTCCAGGAGGTCCCCCCCAAGGGGTTCCTGCTCCCCAAAGGATGATCGAGGTGTGACCACATTCATTGCTTGCTGACTCAGCCTACTCCCTCGAGCAACACGCTGCTCAGGTCCCAACATGTTGTCTACATCATCCACAGTTGCCTATGTGTGTTTTCGGGGGGAGGTGAGGATGGGGGAGGTGAGGGGGGGGGGCACGTACGTTGATGGGGTGTGTGGTCTATAAAAAACCAATGTACAAGGGTTGTCATTTAAAAACGACAGGCATACACACATGAGAGGCATTTACACCAAAAATACAAAACACTCCCACCCAATGAACAAAAACGACTACATACAGGGGTGCCTGGCGTTGCCATGGCCCTGCTTCCTCGACGTGAAGCACTGCCAGTCCCCCCTGCCTCACTCGACCCCCCACCATGTGCCACCACCACCGTGGGTTTGCGTTGCATGGTGATGTTGCGTGCCTGATTGACTTGTTGTCGTGCTTCTGCTAGGAGAGAAAACAACTCTACCACCTGCGTGTGTGTGTTTTGTTTTCAGGTGGGTGGTGGTCGGTGAGGTCCATGCTGTGAATACATCCGATGCTGTGAATGCATGCTGTGCATGATGCATGCTGTGCATGATGCATGCTGTGCAGCTGGTGTGTATGGGGCAGTGCTCTTGTGTTGATATTGTGTCAATACAGTGGTGTGAGTGTGTTGACCAACTTGAACATGGTGGGCAGCGTATACGCATGATGTCAATACAACACAAGCACATATCTACAACACATGTCTACGCAACAGGCACACGCACAACACACATGCATACCCCTACACGATGAGTATACAGATGTATTCTGTATACTACACTATGTATTCTGTATACTGCACTATGTATTCTGTATTCTACACTTTACTGCTCTGCATACTACACAATACTACTCCGTATGCTACATACCTCTGGATAGTGTGTTGCAATGACTTCCCAGTGTTGTTTTGACAATGCATACAACTCAACATATGTCACTGCAACACAGGTGGCACTCCTGACTGCCGGTTCATTCTGTACAAGGTTGGTGTTGTACAAGGTTGGTGTTGTACAAGGTTGGTGTTGTACAAGGTTGTGTGCTCATGCGGATACTGTTGTACAAAAGTACATATTTCATCATCATGCTCATCATGCTCCATCATCATCATACTACTACTACTACTATTACTCATACACCTGCTCATACTCACATACTCATACACATCCCATACTCATCATCATTACACATACTCATACTCATCCCTCCAGTCACACTCCGCACCTCCCATTCAACCCCCCACCCCCCCCCCCCCACACACACAACACAACGCACCTCCAACAGGGCAAATTCACCAAAGTAACCCCCCGTTGTCAATGTCGCCACGTGCTCCCCCTTGTATTGAATCGTGACTGTGCCTGACGCCACAAAAAACATTTCAGTCGCAATTTCCCCTTCTTGGAAAACAGCATCCCCTGGTGGGTACACCAGGCGGGAGAGGCGAGATACCATAGCCCTTGCTACACAGGGACTGTGTGTGAAGAGATGGGTGAGAGAGGATGGGGGTGAGAGGATGGGGGTGAAGAGATGGGTGTGAGAGGATGGGGGTGAGAGGATTGGAGGGGTTGCTGTATGTGGATGTGGTTGTTGTGTGTGGTTGTGTGTATATGCATAGGTTATATGCATACATGGTAAAGTTGATCCATTTGCGTTCTCCCCACAGAGCACACATAGACACACATCACCCTACACAGACACACCCTACACACAAAAACAAAAACACACCGGCATGCTTGAAAGATGGGTACTTTAGCCACCAACTCCCCCAACACATGCATTTGTATATCAGTCCTCAATGTTGGGTTGACATCCCTCATCATGGCAGCTTCATCTACAAGACGTCGACTGGCGTATTTGAGTTTCAGTGTGGCAATGACACGGTTGCGTAGCGCCTGTGGTACCCTATGTACACGCATGTATTCCTGGGGTGGTGTGGGTGCGTGTGGGGGGGGGGGGAGGGGGTTGGGTAGGGGGGTGGGGGGGGGGGGGGGGTGAGGTTGTGTGTATAATGCAAGTGTATGTGAAAGAAGAAGGTATGCACATGTACGCACATGTACAAGCATGTACACACACGTGCATTCACATACACGTTCACATCCATTCATCCCTCCACACACACACCTTCCACATTTGCATTTGCTCTGTATACATTGTATTGGTGCGATCTTGTCGCTGCATGAGTGCATTGATGATACCCACCAATACCAGGTACAAGGCAGCACCCAGCATCACGCTCAACTGCAGGTGGGTGGGAGGGTACAGGTGGGTGGGAGTGCAAGCTGATGAGTAACATACACGTACATCCACATACCAGTATAATGACTGTCTCAGTGTAGTTTTGGGGGCTTTCTATTCCATACCCAATGGTCACCATATTACTAATAGCACGGAATATGCCATGTAAATACTGTAGTGTGCAGGGGTGTGTGACATTGATGTGTTGATGTAATGATGATGTGCTGGTGTGTATGTGGTAATGTCATGCATGGTACACATAGTCAACATAGTCAACAAAGTCAACAAAGTCCACACATGAGGTCAACATAGTCAACACATGAGGTCAACAAAGTCCACACATGAGGTCAACATAGTCAACACATGAGGTCAACATAGTCCACACGCGAGGTCAACATAGTCAACACATGAGGTCAACATGGTCAACACGCGAGGTCAACATCAAACGCACGCACCTTGACATCATCTCCAGCATACAGTATACCCAAGCGGTTGAGGAAATTAGACCCCTCCCCTTGCAGCTGCATTACTTGTGCTACCAGTAATTGCACACATGCATTAACATGTGCAAATAAAAAGATGACAAATATAATCTTGGTCATGCGCAATTGAAAGCTGTTGATGGGGAGGAGGTCTTCCCAGCTGTGCGGATGTGTGTGTAGGGGTGTGTATTATGTGTGTAAAAGGAAGGTGTATGTGCGGGGAGGGGATGTGGGCGTTGAAGTGTTGTGAGCACGGTGCACGTACAAGCAATGCATATATTATTTGTGTGTATTATGTGCGTGTGTATATCATGCCACATACACACTGCATTGCCCCTCTACATGCACAACTACCACCCCTCCCCTTTCATTTCCTACCCACCCGCTCCCCTTTCACTTCCTACCCACCCCCTCCCCTTTTATTTCCTACCGTGACAGGTATTGAAATGCTTGGGGCACCTTGAGCAACCTTAAAAGTCGAGGTCCTCGCCACAAAAATGCAGCAGAACCGTGTGGCTGTACAAGGAGAATTACAATATCCCATGGAAAAGCGCTGAGTGTATCCGGGAGGCAGTATGTTTTAATGTACCGCATGCGTACTGCATGGTGTTGCATGACAATGTGTCCCTCATCATCGTATCCTGTGTTTTTTGGTTGGGTTCTATTTGTGTTTGTGTGTGCTTATTTGTGTGTGTCTCTGTGTGTGTGTGCTTATGTGTACTTATATGTGCTTATGTGTGTATGTGTGTGGTATTGTGAGGCACTGCACAACACACCATGTGGAAGAACAACAACAACCCACCTCACAACAATGCATGCCCAGTGTTCTATCCACTTGTCAACATACAAACCCCCTTGCAACACCCCCCTACACACCTGTATTAAAGTTAACCACCACATCTGCTGCATACAACACACACATGACAAGGTCAATGCCGAAAAGAAATCCTGCATCATTGCCCCAAAATGTCACTCGGAGGGGCACCACACAGCAATTGTATACTGTTGCAAACACAATGAGGGCATCCCACATGAGCCTGCAATAAGAGGGGATGGAGGGTGTGAAACGAGGGAGGATGGAAAACGGAGAGATGGGAAATGAGGGGGGAGAGATGGGAAATGAGAGGGGAGAGATGGGAAATGAGGGGGGAGAGATGCGAAATGAGAGGGGAGAGATGGGAAATGAGAGGAAACAACAACAACAACAATAACAACAAAGCAACAACATGATAAACAAAAATACACACACCGAAAGCCTGACAGTGGATGTAACCGTACCCTCCCACCCCCACCACCTGTCGATGTGTGTTTGTCGGAGCTGGTGGGGGTTGGGAGGGCACACTGTGCATGACCAGCAGCTGCTGACAGTGCTGTACCATCTAATAGAGACAGGAGAAACGATGTCTGTGTTTGTATGTAGGTGTGGGGGTGTTGGGGTGGCTGTGTACATACACAATACACAATTCCCCATACACAATACACAATTCCCCATACACAATACACAATTCCCTATACACAATACACCAACCTGTCGATGTTTGTGGCTCTTGCCACCAGCATCAACACCCAAGGTAGCCCCTTGTGATAGGATGCCTTGTTCCTGTATGTGTGTGTATGTGTTTGTGGGGTATGTATTGCATGTGTGTATGTACGAGGCGTGTAATGTGGTTTGTACACCACAATGTAGTGACCACATGTCTACTGCAAGTGCTGTATGTGTAGCTGTCACACATGCACACACATTTGTACACCCCCCTCCCTTGCATGTACACCATACATACAAAACACATGGCAATTCCAATACACACCTGGACAATCCCATGCAGTGTGCCTGTACTATCATCACCGACAGACACAAGCCCAGCATGCCCAGCATGCCCAGCACTTGATACAGGTGTGGTGCTTCCACCATACACAGCAGTGGGAGGAGTGTGTTGGTGTGGATGGGGTGAGGTATCCTGCGTCAACACACGATCAGTAAACACCACACGTCGAGAGGGCTCTGCGAGCGTGTGGTTGTGTGTTTTGTTGTTTGCTTGAGTACAGGAAAACAAGAAAAATAAGGCAGGCACACAGGTGGCAATGAACGCATACACACACACACACACACACACACACACACACACACACATACCCAACAGCAATGAGGCATGTAATACAAGACTACCTGGTTGTGTTGGTGGGGATGCATCCCGCCCCATACTGTCAGCACGTTGCTGTGTGTCTGACATGGCAATGCTTGGGGATGCGGGTGAGGGTTTGTGTGCAAGAATTGGGGAAGAGGGGTCTAGCGGGCGATCAGTGGTAATACTACCTATGTATGGTGTAAAACGTATAAGTGTGTGGTGTGTGATGTATTGGGGGGGAGTATGTGTATTTTGTGATACGTGGTGTGTTTATCGTATGGGGGAATGTGGGGTTGGTGGTGTGATTGTATGATGTGGTGTGATATAAACATAGTTTAATAATAATGATAATAATGTAAAGATAATAATGATAATGATAACAATGTAATGATAATAATGTAATGATAACCATGTAATGATAATGTACATGATGAGGAGTGAAGGAAGAAATGCAAATATCACACACACACACATACGAAACACCTCCACCACCTGTTGTCACGCTGGTTCGCCCCCCCACACCCCGAAACGATAATCGTTGCGAACCAGTCTGTGACTGTGTACGACTACCTACAAGCATTCCACCTATTATTGGTCCACCTACTCCACCTACTGATACTCCTCCACCTATTGTTGCTACTCCTCCACTGGTATCCCCCCCCACCATCGCTTGCCCACTGACGGTGCTGCTGGTGGTGGTGATTTCTTGGTTGGTGGACGAGTAGAGGTTGGTGCTTGTTCGTACAAGGCGGGTACGTGCATTTTCCACAACATTGCCACCTAAGAATGCTTCCATGTCAAAGGTTGCCATACTGCCCCGTAATCGTTTGAGCCTGTGTTGTTTGTTCGTGTGTTTATTTGTGCTTGTGTGTGTGTGGGTGGGTGGGTGTTCATGATCTTGCCAAAAACAACATACCAGCCACGTTGTGCACTGTTGGGTGTGGATGGTCCTGATGCGCCGCCATTTGCAACCTGCAGTGCTGCATTCATACTAGTACCACTAGTACCAGTTGCACCATCATCACCGCGCATGGACCGGAGGCGGGCAAGCCCTGCTGCGGCACCCAGGGATGGTGGGGGTGGTGCTGTGTCCTGTTGCGAGATGGGCATTGTGGGAGTGGTGGTAGATCGCAGGCGGCTCAGAGAGCGTGGAGGTGGGGTGGCTGAAGTGCGCAAGAGTGGGGTGGTTGCAGTAGAGGGGGCATCTTCCCGGATGGATGTGGAAGCACTTGTGCTTCGTTCCTCGCGAATTCTGTCAGCAGCAGTCATGTGTTGCGATGCGTTTCAGACGTTGGTGGAATGCGTGGGTTGTGTGACACAATGTTGAAATGATCAAGATGTGGGGTGATCAACAGCCGTTAATGAGGGAGTGATGTGCGTGCGTGTGCAATGAGCGCGCAGCTGATGTGCAATGAAGAATGTGAATGTGGAGCAACGATCTTTTGTACAAGCAGTGGCTCCAAGTCAATGTGATGTGCAACTCGACGAGAGGTTTTACACTTTTGCAAATTCTGCTGCTTGCAAAATACAAACATTGACAATTGATCAACAATCAGAAGACTCAAAAGGCTCTTGAGGATCGGCAACCAAAACACATCATCACATCATGAGCAAAGGAGGCAATGCTGATGGCCCCAAAACCATCGATATAAGCACCCTCAGTCCCAAACAGTTGAATGGATTGCGGGAGCAGCTGGAAATGGATCTGAACAACTACTTGCAGAGCAGTGTGGCATTGCAACGTGCAGCAGGTGACTTTCATTCATCAGGCCTGGCAATCGAGGAACTTGCACAACAGGAACAAGGTCTGAGGTGATGATGGGTTTGCTGGTTGGTGATATAGAGTGTGGGGGGCTTGATCATGCACTTGTCATCACCGATCAACATCCAGGGCAACAGCTGCTGCTGCCATTGTCCTCGTCTGTGTACATCAATGGTGCATTGGAGTCGGTAGACAAAGTTCTCATTGATGTTGGGACAGGGTACTATGTGGAGGTATGAAAAACCGCCGCCATGTTGGATGTGTGTATGGATGTGTGTATGGATGTGTGTATGGATGTGTGTATGGATGTGTGTATGCTGTGCATACATCGCGCGTCACTTGTGCCTACCAACACAGAAAACAACAGAGGGCGGTATTGACTTTTGCAAGCGCAAGGTGTCCTTTTGCCGCACACAGCTTGAGGCATTGAGCGAGGTATGTGGATGTTGTTGTTGATGGTTTCGCGCAGCCAATAACCATGGCATCAACCATGTCATCAATCATGGATTACAGTTGATGCAGGAGAAGCAGATGGCACTGCAGCAGGTGACGTATGTGTTGCAGCAAAAGCTTGCCCAGGGCAACGCCGAGTGATGATCCACCAACAACTTGTGTATTGACATACAACATTATATTCTCCATTTTTTGTAGCAGTGTCAACAACAATTGTAAAAACAACGCCAACCCTTTCGTCTGTTGTTTGCAGCAACCAAATGTGCTGAACAAATACACGGGGCAGCATGGACGACTTGGTCAATGGCGTCGTCACGACATCCGTGGTGCTTGGCGGCGTGGTGGGCATTGCACGCACCATTGTCTCCAACCAGCGACGCGCAGATGTGCTCAGACAGGTGCCTAGATGGACGGTGAAGAGGGAGAAACAGGATGGTGGCATGTGTGGTATCATCACGCATCGCCCAAACCACACAAATACAGGCAGGCATTTGTGAGCGTTGCAAGGGCACTGGCATCCAAGAGTGTCAGCTCTGCTATGGTGTAGGGTCCATTGCACGTCCAGGATACATCAACATAGCAGACCCCGTCCTTCGACGCAAGTGTCGCCGATGTGATGGATTTGGGCGCCACTCTTGCAGTCTATGTGGTATGCTGATGCGTTACCATGTTTACTACTACACATGTGTGTGCTCTACTCCATGCATAATCATCATTCACATGGAAACAACATGGACTGCCACACACAGGTGCAGCCAATGAGCTTGTGCGCTCAGAACCCCCGCCACCTCGTACCCCCCTCGCCCTCCCCGATCGCGTTGCGCCCCCCCGTGTGTATCAAGCATCACCACCGCCACCAATGACAGCACAGCAGAGACCTGTGCATCGCCCATCCCCACCAACACGGGCCTCCCCACCCCCCCCACCAGCAGCAGCGCCTCAACCAAACACAGTCAACGTAGGTGTGCCTGCACAACCAGCGCCGTCGTCAACAGGGGTGGGGCGCATGTCACGGCGTGGTGTGCGACGGCGTGGTGACGCAGAGCAGTATATACGCTTGGGAGTGGATGATGATTTGTGATAGTACCGTTGTTCTTTTCGCACGGCGTTTTTCTTGTTCCATTGCTATTCATAACAAGTTTGATTATGATGATGATAATTGATTATGATGATGATGATGATACCATGAGAATGCTGTATGCTATACCATGATAGCTTTGGAATTTACCCACACACGAGAATGCTGCAAACTCAACAAACAACAACATACCACATGTCCTCAACATGCACCCAAACTATTCACCCACCACACCCACCACACATATCAATAGTATGTTTATGAGTGAATGGGCTTTTCAAACACACACACACACACACATCAATAGTGTCTGTTTATGAGTGAATGGGCTTTTCAAAGGTCGCCAGAGCAGCCTCTTTCACGGCTTCACTCAGTGTGGGATGCCCATGACAGGTACGTGCAATATCTTCAGCACTCGCACCATATTCAAGCGCCAATACACACTCGGCAATGAGCTCCCCTGCATTGGGACCCATAATCTGTGGTTGGAAAGGAGAGGGGAGTGAATAAAGTGGGGTTTTCATACAAGTCATCATGGACATGGGAAAAGAGGGGTGTTGTAGTGTGTGGGGTTTGGTACAAGAGAGAAACAAGGAAATTGTACGAAGAGAGTTGAGGAAAATGGGAAAACAGAGGATAATGCACGACAACACACACACAAAAAAAAAAACACCTCACCCCACCCCAACAATGAGGGAACCCACCTGTACACCCAAGATCTTGTCTGTCTTTTTATCAGCAATGAATTTCACCAACCCCTCTGCTGTGTCTACTGTACGTGCACGACTGTTGGCCATGAATGCAAACTTGCCCACCTTGTACTCCAAACCCTGTGCCTTTGCCTGAGGGGAGGGGGAGGGGACGGTGGGGTGTGTGTGTGAGTTGTATATACATAGGTGTACATACAGGTGTACATACTGGTGGACATATAGGTGTACAAGAGAGAGTGTACATGTCAAACTATCTACATGCACATCCCTGCCCCCCACAACATTACACACCCCTATACACCACACCTGGTCTTCTGTCAACCCCACACCCTTACACACCCCTACACACACACCACTATCCCCCCCACACACCAAACACAACACCCCTACACACCTGGTCTTCTGTCAACCCCACACCGGCAACCTCAGGGTTGGTGTAGACAATAGAGGGCACTGTGTTGTAATTGACGTGGCCATGACGACCAGCAAGGTTTTCCACACATGCAACACCATCCTCCTCGGCCTAGAGGGGGGAGATGGATACATACTTGTGTACCGTGGGTGAAATAGATATATACTTTATTATATTGTGGGGGAGGTATATATATACTTGTGTATGTGAATTGTGCGAGTGTTGTTGTGCATTGGGTGTATTGTGAGGTGTATTGGGTGTATTTTGAGTGAATGACACACAGAAGACACACAACACACACATATACACACAACACACACACAAAACACATGTACACACAGGACACACACCAAAACACCATTAAAACACCACCACACCTTGTGAGCAAGCATGGGACCCGGGATGACATCACCAATAGCAAACACCCCGGGCACTGTTGTTTGAAATTTGCTATCAACCTTGATACGACCTCGTTCATCCAACTCCACACCAATTTTGTCCAACCCAAGACCTTGTGTGTGGGGCTTGCGACCTATAGGTGATGATGGGAAATGTGATGATGGGAAATGTGATGATGGGAAATGTGGTTGTGTGTAGTTGCATGTACGTGAATAAAGCCCTGCCAACACATTCACACACACAAGCACCACCACCGCGTGCTCATTTCCCCACCCCCACCCCCCACAGACCCACACACCCACACACCTGCAGACACAAGCACCACATCAGCCTCCATGGTGTCCTGGGCCCCCCCCTTGGCTGGCTCCGTCACCAGCACCACCTTGTCCCCCTCTACTTTCGCAGACACCACCTTGGTGTTGAGCTTAAAAGTAAACCCCTGCTTTTGGAGGGTGCGCTGGAAATTGCGTCGGATTTCACTATCCTGTGGTGGTGTGTGGTGGTGTGCAGTGTGTGGTGTGTAGTGTGAAGTGTGTGGTTGGGTTGCGCGTATTGTTGCACATGTGCATGGGGATTCACCAACTACACACATTCCCTCATGTGTCATGGATGATGAATTATGCTGGTGCTGGACATGCACTATATGTCTTTTCGTGTATGAGGCCAATGAAAAACATACCACCAACCATACACATTCATTAGTCTATTACAAATAAAAAACCTACCATAACCACAACATACCATGGTGGGCACTATTTGATCTGCAAACTCCACCACTGTCACTTTTGCCCCCAGTCGCCCCCACACGCTGCCCATTTCAAGCCCAATGTATCCCCCACCAATGACGATGAGGGACTCTGGTACCTTGTCAAGCTTCAGTGCACCAGTAGAGGATACAATTCTGTGTTGAATAAGGGTAACTGTGTGTTCATGTATGTGTGTATATGTATGTGTATATATATATATGTGTGTGTGTGTGTATTTGTGTGTGTATTGTGTGTGTATATTGTGAGTGTATATATGTGTGTGTATATGCAACAACAACAACATCCACAACAACATCAACAACAACAAGACACAAGGTTGTTCCACAACACTACTTCCCCCCTACACACAAACACACATCCCCCAAAGTATCCCCAACAACAACCCCCCCAGCCCCCAGTAGAGCCATACTGTATCCCCAACAGTACTCCACCCAATGAACAAGCATACTTTTTCTCGTCAATGGGCACACCAGGCAGGTCGAGCACATCTGACCCAGTCGCAATAATTGTATTCTTTGTTTGCACAGAAGTACTACTCCCATCAGGCTGTGCCACACCGATCTCTGTAGGGCTATTGAAACTGCCCCACCCCTTTATGTAGGTCACCTTGTTTTTCTTAAACAACCCCTCGATACCCTTGGTGAGGCCCGACACAGCATCATCCTTTTGCTTCATCATGGCGGGGATGTCGATGGAGACGTCTTGCACGATGACGCCGTGCTTGGCAAATGCGTGACGTGCTTCTTCATACATGTGACTGCTGTGGAGCAATGCCTATATGGTGATGGTGGTGCATGATGGGGTTGTTGATAGATCTCATGCGGGTGGACGGTTGTTGGTCATCGCATGCTTTTCAACGGCTTCTATGGAATGAGCACCACACAAGGGAATATAACAACAACTGCCTCTCCCATTTATAACCACCTTGGAAGGGATGCAGCCCACGTTGAGGCATGTGCCGCCCAAGGTACCACGACCCTCGATGCAGGTCACCTTCAAGCCCAGCTGCCCAGCCTTGATGGCTGCAACATAGCCTCCTGGTCCACCACCAATCACCACCAAATCCTGTGGGATAGGGTAGTAACAACAGTGACCCTATTGATCGAGCACCATGTCTGTTGTACATTGGCCCCCCACCTGCACATCCCCAGATGCAAAACCACGGGTGAATAGTACTGAGCTCCACGTATGCTGTGCTGCGGGCTTGAGAGCTCGTCTCACTGGCAATAGAGCCCTGAGTGCCATCGTGTATGATTAGGGCACACCACGAGGTGCAGCAACCGTTTCTGTATGCTGCCTGGTGGGGTGTGCTGGATGTCGTGCGAGCTTAATTTGGTGTTTAACAGGATTTTGTGGTGATTTTGTGGTGATGTATTTTTGTGTTGTTCGTGTGTTGATCAAAATACAGCCATACAGCAAACCATCGAGGAGCAGCAGTATTGTGGTCGTGGTTGATTTGCCTTGAGTGCATTTGTTGTAGTGGGACACGTTAACAGCACGATGAGTGCCCTCAGAGACCAATTGCTGACCAAACGTGACCAAGCCAACACAGAAGTGGGCAAACTTGACAAATTGGTGTGTTGCAGTGGTGGTTGTTGTTGGTGTAGTACACACAACAATTGTCAACAACAAGTGTCAATAACATCCTTGCAGATCTATCAAGCAGAAGGCGAATACTTGCAAGCAGACTATACACTGTGTGGCACTGTGTTCAAGGTATTCACAGCATACTTGTCCTTATGCCAGACGTGCACGTGCCACACACAAAACAGTCTGCCCAGCACATACACATCCGCGTCGTCACCACCACACATACTCACCACCACACATACTACACACAGGGGTTTGAGGGTTTTTTGTCATCAAAAGACGCAATTCGAAAACGTAATCGCATGCTGCGTGTGGAGGATAGACTATGGAGTCTGTCTTCTAGAAACTCACCAGCGGTGTGTGAGACATACATACATACCTATGCAGATACACACACACCTATGCAGATACACACACACATATGCAGATACACACACACATATGCAGATACACACACACACACAACCAGTCTCAACCAGCACATGCAACAAGACATCATTTGTTGCCATTACACATCACCATCACATATCATACCCATTATATATCATCACCTTCATCATCATCATCATCCCCACAATCATCACACAGGTATTAGAATTGGAGCAGCAGCTAGCAGAGAGCCTCCCTGATACACTGTCACGAGGTGGCAAGGGGATATTCTCTGGCAAGGTGTGTGGTGTGTGTGTGTGTGTGTGTGTGCAGGGGGCATGACAGCATGACAGCACTACCTATGCAGCACACTACTACATATGCATATGACCCACTGTGTCATGATTCACACACAGGGTGCTTCATACAAGGGGAGACGTGGGCAGCCATTGTAGTGTGTTGATGCTCATGTGTGCACAAAGGGTGCTCATGTATGCACAAAGGATGTGCAAGTGAATGCGCTGTTTTATCATGATATATGATGGTGATTCTTTAATGCTGTTGTGATATTTATGATGTTTTGATATTGTACTGATGATGTCATAGTGATGATGTTTTGGATGTAGAATTACAACGTACACAAGAAAAACACAAGTGTAACTTTCCTTGTACATCCTCCTCCCCTTTCTACATGTGTGCATCTTTCCTTACACGTCCCCACCCTTCCCCTTGTACATCGCCCCCTTTCACATCTTCTGTGGCACAATACGCCGCTTGCCCTGGCTTCCATCCATTGTTGTTGTTGCTGCTGCTGCTGCTGTTGGCACCACTGCTGTTGGTGTTTCTGTACCACCTTGCCCTACCATTCCCTCCCCTGTTGCCCCTTTGCCTGGTGTTTCCCCTGCACTTAACGCCACAGCAGGGCATCCCACAGCCATGGGCACTATACGCCGCTTGCTACTACTGTTGTTGTTGTTGCTGTTGTTGTTATTCTTGCTAGCAAGTACCCCCTCCTCTCCTGTTTCCCCACTGACAGCTGCATGGTGCTGCGCGACCTGCTGCCCCTGCCGCTGCTGTTGCAACACACCCACTGGGACTGATGCTGCTGGTGGCTGTGCTGTGGCACCTGCACCCTGCACTGAAGGGCCCCCCACTAAAGGTCCCCCTGCTGGGAGTGGGGTAGCACCATGCACAGCAGCAGCTGTTGCAACACTGGGAGCACCTGAGGTACTGGGAGCAGCAGCAGCAGGTGGTGCTATAGGAGTAGTACCAGAAGCAACTGGGGTTGGGGCAGTTGTAGGTGGAGCATGTACAGCAGCAGGTGTGGGTTTTGCACTAGTAGTATCCAATGGTTTTATTCGTTTTTGTGCTGCAATCATGCGGGTGGCAATGGGTGCTTGTAATTCATTGTTGGGTATCATCTCACCCAGCTCACCATCTTCAAAGGCAACCACACTGTGTTACAAGGGGGGGTGTAAGGGGTTGTCACAAGGGGGTGTGGGGTGTGACAAGGGGCTGTGTTTACAAGCACTTGCATGCATACTTGTTCATATTTTATGTCAACCCAAGTAATGAGCATTGAAATACAACACACACACACACACACACAGAGAGAGAGAGAGAGACGAACACACACAGACAAACAAACACACCTGCAATAGCCATCTCGTGATGATGCCACAAGGAATTGACCATCCGTTGACCATGCAAGATCTGTAATTGCTGCAAAATGCAACCCCCCCAACAGAGCAAATGGTGCAGCCAGCTGTGGTGTGTGTAGATATGAGTGAGGTGGGGATACTGGCGTGTGTATACATGTGTGGGGTATATATGAGTGAGGTGGAGATACTGGTGTGTGTATACATGAGTGAGGTGGGGATACTGGTGTGTATGCGTACATTGTGGGGGTGTATGCATGATGATAGTTGTATGCATGATGGTGATTGCATGCATGATGGTGATTGTCATGTTGCTATTGTACAACAACACATGTACAACAACAACACATGTACAACAAGAGCACATGTACAACACCACACAAAACAACAGACATGCACAAAAACACACCCACAGCCACCCACCCCTTAACATACCTCTGTGTCATATAAAATGATGCTATCAATGGTTGCTATGGCAAACACCATACGATATGGGGTTGAAATGGCTCTAGGTGCAGTTGATAGGGTATCCAGGGGGTGTCGCCTGCGGAAGAGACGAGGGCAGAAGCGCACGACTACTGCAGGCTGTGTGTGTGTGCGTAGGTGGTGTGTTGTGTATGAGGTGTATGCGTGGTGTGTGTGTGTATGAGGTGTGTGTATGTGGTGTGTATGATGAGTTTGCATCTTTGTACATACCTGTAAGTGTACATGTGTATACAATCAACTTTGTGTGCATCAATCCCACCCCTCACATCCCACCCCTCACATCCCACCCCCCACCCCCCACACCCACCTTGTGTATAGCGGGCAGCACCATAGCTGGTGTGTTCCAACCTGACCTTGAGAACACATAGGAGGCGTGTATGGCCTCTGATGATGTGTCTGCCTTGTAAGAAGCACCCGGCACCACAACGAGAGCACCTGATCATAGGGGGGAGGGAGATGGTGGAGGGATTGGTTGATACACACAGTAGATCACACATACAAAAATCACAGTATACAACACACATACCATCAGGAGACCAACTCAAGCGTCTGAAGAAGGTCAACAGTGTGTCATCACAAAACATAAAGTGTCGCTCACGACCTGCACCACCATCAGGGGCATTTTCATCACCTGGTGGTGAGCGTTGAGGTATGCAACATTATACACTGAAATACACAGTGTGTTTTTGTATTGAAAATGGTGTGTTTTGTACAGGAGAGAGTGTGTTTTTGTATCGAAAAGGGTGTGGTTTGTGTGCATAGCATACTGGGAATATTGCTGTCAAGCATATGCATTGACATATCCACACAACCCCATACACCCCCACCCCACACCCACACACCAACCCCTCATTCACACCCCTCATCCCAGATGCCACTCCTACTAGATCATACACAACTACAAGGGAAAACACACTACCACTACTGGGTACATACCACCAGTATTGATGGTTCTCTTAGTCAGCACATGTTGACAATACAAGTCCTTGGCGGCTGCGGCACAGGTACCAGCGTTGGCAGGCACACGACCTGCTTTCTTGCCTGCAGCGGGTGGTTTGGGTGCGTATATCCTACAGGTACGATCTGCGGAGAGGCTGACTATGGTGGTCCCAGCAGGGTCCCATGCGATACCCTATGAAATGAGAGGGGGTTGACTTGTGTGTGTATGTGTGTATGTGTGTGTGTGTTGTGGTTTTCTGTGTTCCTGTCTGAATATAACCACTTTGTGTGTATTGTGTTGCATGCGAGTGTGTATTGTGTTGCATGTGAGTGTGTTTTGTGTACAAGTGTGTGTTTTGCACCCCTACATCATCATCATCATCATCATCATCATCATCACGCATGACAAATCAAATACCCACCCCCACAGTGTCAGGTGTGATACCTGTACATAGTGTTTGTGGTTGTCGAATCTGATGATGGGGTTTTTAGAGTAGGCATCCCACACAATGCAGTTGTTGTCCACAGATGCGGTCGCAAATGCTGTGCCATCCGGTGCCCAACTGATATCCTGCACATCATCAGTGTGGCCCCTGTGTGATGGTAGTGTTGTTGTGTGATGGTAGTGATGTTGGTGATGGTAGTGATGATGATGTTGTTCTTTGATATTGTGATATGATTGTGTGATACATGGTGATATGATTGTGTGATACATATGGTGTGATTGTGCGTGCAATTGCAAGCATATATAGAGAGCAATGTAAACCCATGACAACACAGCAGTTGGTGTGTACACACTCAAAAACACAATGTCAACCCATGGCAACACTGGGTGTGTATGCACTTCTCACAGAGCTGTATACACTTTTCAAAAACATACTTGTAGTTTTGCTTAATGCGCCACTTGGTTGGTTTGTCATCAGGGTCGTCGCCAAACGCTGCCTTGGGTTCTGCTGCATTTTCTGGTTCACACCACACCAGCACAGAGCCCCGATCACCACCAGAAGCAAGCAGTTTGCCTGTGTTTGGGTGAGGAAACTGGTGTGCGTCCACACGATCCTATATCAACAAGATGCCATGCCAACCAACCTGTCGGTGACCATCGCACACAGTTGACGGTGGTCATGGAGGGGTCTTTGATGTTGCCAATGTGTTGCACTGCAGGATCGCCCGTGCTGTCGCGATGTACTTTCCATAGCTGTTGGGGATGGGGTGATGCATAATGCATGATTCTTGGCTTCCTATGTTGCCAATTCTCGGAAAACCGCACCTTGATTTCTTTATCACCACCTGCAGATGCTAATACACCACCCCGGTTGAAATCAATGGAAAACACAGGCGCCTGATTGCCGTGCCACACAATCTGCAACGTTTTCGCTCGCATTGTCAACTGCTTGCGATGGCGTTTCTACATGTGATTGGTGTATGGTATTTGGTGAATGTGGTGGTTGTAATTTGGCGGGGACACTTGCGATCTGCGTTGATTGTATGATCAAACTCGGCCGAGATTGTACACTTGTATGTGTGGACCTGCTGCTTTGCGTGCAACAAAACACCTTTTACGACAACCTGCTTTTCTAAAACCCCTGGAAGAAAAACAGCACAATCATCCCTCAAAACAGGCGCATTTCTGCCATCGCCTCTCGCCGCTGTGGGCTGTACCACATCCCTATACGCGCCGCCCCCTCGCTCCCCGGCAAGATACAATCCACGCCATACACCATCTCGAGCATGGTTGGGCGCACACTTGTGAGCGCCTTGGCCACATTGGACCACGTGACGGTTTCGGACAGTGTGGCCCGCTCCACTGTGGGATCTAATGCATAGCGCACATCCATGCGGGCACGAATGGGTCCCACCACCTGCTGCGCAAGGCTGATGCTGAGGGCGTGCCAGGTGCCTCGGCCCTCCAGTGCAAAGGCACGGTGTTTGTTGAAGCCGCCCCCTACTGGGAACGAACCTGTGCCACCTGTTGCGTGGGGTACATGAGAGGTGTACATGGAGTATGCATGTGTATATGTTCTGCATCGTATGCCAAGAGGACCATGTATAATCCAGTATGCATACAGTGATACTACAGAAAGAGATGACACAACTTGATGAGTAGTGTACACATGCAGTACAACCGCACATCACCCCCATCAGACCCAGCACACCCAACCACCATACCGCCTGCATGTACACGTTGCTTGAATGAGCTCGTCGCATCAAAATCCATAGATGTCAATCCCAAATCCAGTCGTACAGAGGCCGATGTGTAATCAAACAGTGGTCTGGTAAAGCGACCCACTTGTGCTGTGAGGCTGCCTGACACAAACACCCTGAGTGCTGTGTCCCTATGGGGTTGGGGGGGGACAAGGTGTGTGTTTGGGGGAGGACAAAGGTGTGTGGTTGGGGGGGGGACAAGGTGGGGGGGGGGGTTATTGAAGAGATACGTGTGCTGTATGTTGGTGTGTGGGTATGAGTGTATTCATAGTGTATCCCATGTACATGCACCCTATACACAACAAAGCCATACAAAACAACCACCCCAACACACACCATATACACCCAATACAACAACGCACTTCAAATAGGGCGCCCATGCTTCCATCATCCTATCCTTGGCTGAGAGAAACCGCTGACGAGGACTCACCCCACCTCCACCTGCTCCACCTCCACCTGCTGTATTCCCACCCTGCCCACCGCCCCCCCCCCTTGCTGGGTTGGAGGGGCCCCCTGCGGGGGGACGGCCCCGTGGGAATGCTCTGTTGGGGAGGGGGATGCGGGCGAGACAACCCATAGCAGCGTTTATCTATAGGGAAGATAAGGGGGTGGGGGGTGATTTTGAATGGAGTAGAATGGGGTGGTGTACATGTGTGTGTGTACAGTGTGTGTGTGTACATGTGTGTTTGACAGTATCATGGTGTGGTGTGCATGATGCTACACGCACCATACCATCAACACAACACCTCCCAGCAACCCCAATGCACCCCTATTCACCCACATTTGTTTTTGGCTTGACCACCACCACCACCCATCCACACACCCCAACACACACACACCTTGATAAAGGGCTCTGCTAGGAATGGACTGTATGGTCTCCGGGGCTCCTTGGCCGCCTTTGCCTTGGCAGCAGCACGCCGGGCCCTCTTATATGCAGGGGTCCCCGGTGGCACCCAGCTATCCAACTGGTCAATGTACCCCTGAACCTCCCCCGATAATGTGTTGACCGTTGACCGCACTCGTTGTATGTTGGATATGGCGTCATGTATGTTTTGCTCGAGAACTGCTGGTTGAAAGGTGTCAAGGGATTGCTGCATGTTCTGGAGCATGTCTACTGCTTGTGCCATTGGGGTCGTGGGGGGGGGTGATGGGGAGGATGGGGTGG
>VFQP010001812.1_pt1 | contig 26326 bp, 21 predicted proteins | sample 3512351 | NCBI WGS metagenome assembly VFQP01 (sample SAMN10412372, study PRJNA504923) | tailings metagenome | isolation source: Relicate 1 Philex TSF1 revegetated site | place: Philippines: Tuba, Benguet | collected 2017-08-29
CCGCACGAGCTCAGCGGCGGCATGCGCCAGCGCGTGCTGATCGGTATGGCGAGTTCCGCCGCGCCGAAGCTGCTGCTGGCCGACGAGCCCACGACCGCGCTCGACGCGACGATCCAGGAGGAGATCCTGGTCCTGTTCAACGAGATCCGCGACCGCCACGGCACGGCGATCGTGGTCGTCACGCACGATCTGGGCGTCATCCGCCGCCTCTGCGACCGGATCGTCATCATGTATCTGGGGCGCATCGTCGAAGAAGGGCCGGTCGAAACCATCTTCGAATCGCCGCAACATCCCTATACGCGCGCGTTGCTCGATTCGATTCCGCGCATCGATGGCAAGCGCGGCGCCTTGCGCACCATCCCGGGACAGGTGCCGAGCCTCGCCGACGCCGGCGAGAACTGCGCCTTCGCGCCGCGCTGCGCCCGCGTCCAACCGCGTTGCCGGGCCGAGATTCCGCGCGAAACGCGGATCGCCGACGATCACCGCGCATTCTGCTGGGATCTGGAGCCACGGCCATGAGCGGCGAGACGCAAATCGCCATGCCGCTCGTGCGCGTACGCGGCCTGACCAAACAGTTCCACGCGCGCGGCCTTGGCCTGTTCGCAACCACGCGGCCGGTCGTCGCCGTCGACGATGTCTCGTTCGATATTCCCGCCGGCACGACGTTCGGGCTGGTCGGGGAATCCGGCAGCGGCAAAACGACCGTCGCCAAAATGATGTTGAAGCTGGAAAAGCCCAGCGGCGGCGTCATCGAAATCGCCGGGCGCGATATCGCGGCGCACGATGCCAGCGAACGCGCCGCGTATCGGCGCATGGTGCAGGCGGTCTTGCAGGATCCCTATGGCGCGCTGAGCCCGCGCTTGCGCGTGCGCGATATCGTGGGCGAACCGATGCGCGCCCAAGGCGAAACGCAAGCCGCGATCGACGCCGCCGTGCCGCGCCTGCTCGAATCCGTCGGCCTCGCCCGCGAAGCGGGTGCGCGTTACCCGCACCAATTCAGCGGCGGTCAGCGCCAACGCGTCGCCATCGCGCGCGCCATCTCGGTCAATCCGCGCCTGCTGGTGTTGGACGAGCCCGTCTCGGCGCTCGACGTGTCGATCCGCGCGCAAATCCTCAATCTCCTGGTCGAGATGCAAGCGCGGCTCGGCCTCACTTATCTGTTCATCGGCCACGACCTCGCGATCGTGAACCACATCAGCACATCCGTCGGCGTCATGTATTTCGGCCGCATGGTCGAAATCGGTCCCGCTGATTCCGTGCTCGGCCGCCCCTTGCATCCCTATACGCGTCGCCTCGTGACGGTCGCATCGATGCGCGAACCGTTCGGCAGCCAGCGCCTGGGCAGCGGCGAACTGCCCGATCCGCATAATCCGCCGAGCGGCTGCCATTTCCGCACGCGGTGCCGGTTCGCCGACGCGCAATGCGCCGCGGCGCGCCCGGCGCTGCGCCCGGCGGGCGACGGCCATCAAGTCGCCTGCCATCATTTCGAAGCGATCGAAGCGGCGCAACCGCGCGCCGCGCGAACGGCCTGAGCGGGGGAAACACATATGCGCGTTACGGCACTTTCCTATCTCGGTCTTCGCGCGAAGAACCTCGACGACTGGGCCGATTACGGGACGCGCATGGTCGGCCTACAGGCCGGCGACCGCGCCGGGGGCATATTGTCGTTCCGCGCGGACGAGCGCCGCCAACGCCTGTTCGTCGATGCGGATGGCGGCGACGGAATCTCGGTCTATGGCTGGGAGGTCGCCGACGCCGCAGCACTCGACGCCTTGGCCGCGCGCGCCGAAACGGCGGGCATCGCCGTCGCGCGCGGCGATCGCGCCCTCGCCGCCCGACGCGACGTCGCCGATCTGATCGTGCTGAAGGATCCGCTGGGCAACCGGCTGGAGATCGGCTACGGCGCGCGTTTGGCGGATCTGGATTTCGCGCCGGGGCGCGCGCAATCGGGATTCCGGACCGGCGCTCTCGGCCTTGGCCATGTCGTGATGACGACGACCGATCCCGCCGGCATGGCCGCCTTCTATCGCGACGTGCTCGGCTTCGGCGTCAGCGATTTCTACAACAAACCCTTTCCCGCCTATTTCCTGCACGTCAACGCGCGCCATCACAGCCTCGCTTTCGTCAACGGCGCGAACGGCGTGCATCACTTGATGCTGGAGCATTTCGGCTTCGACGATGTCGGCCAAGGCTACGATCTCGCCTTGCTCGACCCGGATCGTCTGGCGGTCACGCTGGGCCGCCATTGCGGCGACTACATGACCTCGTACTACACGCGCACGCCATCGGGCTTTCTGATCGAGCATGGCTGGGGCGGCCGGCTGATCGATCCCGCGACATGGAAGGCGAGCGAACGCAACGAAGGTCCCAGTTTGTGGGGCCACGAACGATCCTGGCTGCCGCAAGACAAGCGCGAAGCGGCGCGCGATCTGCGCTTGCGGCTGGCGGCGGAGGGCTTGCGCCGCCCCGTCCAGGTCATGCGCGGCAACTACACGCTAATGCCGGGCGACTGCCCCGAAGGAACCGTGCGCGGCACGGCGGCGAACGTCACGATGGGAGAAGATTGATGGATCTCGGACTCAAAGGCCGGCGCGCGATCGTCTGCGCGTCGTCGCGCGGTCTCGGCAAAGCTTGCGCGACGGCACTGGCGGCGGAAGGCTGCGACGTCGTCGTCAACGGCCTCGACCCCGACCGTTTGGAAGGAACCGCGGCCGAAATACGCGCCCTGGGCGGCGGCGCGGTCGTCGCCGTGCGGGCCGATATCCGTACCGACGAAGGACGCGCGGCACTGGTCGCGGCGTGCCCGGAACCCGACATTCTGATCAACAACAATGCCGGACCGCCGCCGGGCAAGTTCCAGGATTGGGGCCGCGCCGAATGGATGGGCGCGCTTGAGGCCAATATGCTGGCGCCGATCTTCATGATCCGCGCGGTGCTGCCGGGCATGCGGGCGCGGAAATTCGGGCGCATCGTCAACATCACGTCGGCGATGGTGAAGTCGCCGCGCTTCCCCGACATGGGCCTATCGACCGCTTCGCGCACCGCGCTGACCGGCTTGTGCAAGGCCGTGTCGCGCGAGGCGATCGTCGACAACGTGACGATCAACAACATGCTGCCCGAACGCATCGACACCGATCGGCAGCGTTTCATGGCCGAGCGCATCATGAAGGCCGAAGGCATCACGATGGAGGAAGCGCGCCAGCGCATCGCCGACAGCCTGCCCGCACGCCGCTTCGGCCGGACCGAGGAATTCGGCGCCACCTGCGCCTTTCTTTGCAGCACCTATACCGGCTTCATGACCGGCCAGAACTTCCAACTCGACGGCGGCTCCTACGAAGGGGTCTTCTGAACGGCTTCACCGGCCAACAAGGACGGACGACATGATTATCGATTGCCACGGCCACTACACGACCGCGCCCACGGCGCTGCAGGTTTTTCGCGATCTGCAGATCGCCTATGCCGCCGATCCTAAGAACAACCGGCCGCCGGCGGTTCCCGATATTCCCGACGAGGCGATCCGGCCCGGCATCGACGGCGCGCAGCTGAAGCAGCAGCGCGAACGCGGCACCGACGTGACGCTGTTCTCGCCGCGGGCACTCGGCATGGGCCACCATATCGGCGATTTCGAGGTGTCGAGCGTCTGGGCGCGGTTCTGCAACGACCTGATCCATCGCGTCTGCACGCTTTATCCCGGCAGTTTCGTCGGCGTCGCGCAATTGCCGCAAGTTTCCGGCGTATCGCCCAAGACGCTGATCCCGGAACTCGAGCGATGCGTGAAGGAGCTCGGCTTCGTCGGGCTCAATCTCAATCCCGATCCGTCGGGCGGCTATTGGAAGGAACTGCCGCTGACCGATCGCTGGTGGTATCCGCTCTACGAGAAGATGGTCGAACTCGACGTGCCCGCGATGGTGCATGTCAGCGCGTCGTGCAATCCATGTTTCCATACGACCGGCGTGCACTACATCAACGGCAACACCACCGCGTTCATGCAGTTCCTGGCGGGCGACCTGTTCAAGGATTTCCCGACCTTGAAATTCGTCATCCCGCATGGCGGCGGGGCCGCCCCCTATCACTGGGGACGCTATCGCGGCCTGGCGCAGAATCTGAATCGCCCGCCGTTGTCGGAACATCTGCTGAAGAACGTATTCTTCGACACCTGCGTCTACCATCTGCCGGGCATCGAATTGCTGACCAAGGTGATCCCGGTCGACAATATTCTGTTCGCGTCGGAGATGGTGGGTGCCGTCAAAGGGATCGACCCCGAAACCGGCCATAATTTTGACGATACCAAGCGCTATCTCGACCAGATCACGACGCTGAGCCAGGACGATCAGGACAAGATCTTCTTCAAGAACGCGCTGCGCGTCTATCCGCGGCTGGGCCCGCAACTCGCGGCGATGCGCGATAAATAATCAAAACGGCAAACGGCAATTCGACGGCCGCGACGCGCGAACGCGCGTCGCGGCACGCCGTCGTTACTTCGCCTTCGCGGCGGCGAGCACTTCATCCATGATGTCGGGACCGACCGTGCTGCGGAACTTGTCGTAGAGCGGCGCCACGGTGGTGCGCCACGCGTCGACGTCGGGGACCTCGTTCACGATCATGCCCTTGGCGCGTAGCGAGTCGTAGGTGACCGCGACGAGCTTGGTGTACTCCTCGCGCTGCTTCTTCGTCGCGATGCGCCCGGCATCGATCATGGCTTCCTGCAAATCCTTCGGCATGCGGTCGAACGCACGGCGCGAAACCAGGATATGCGCGGCCGAATAGGTGTGGTTGGTGTTCGAAACGTATTTGAACACTTCGTGCCACTTGTTCGGCTCGATGAACGGTGCGGCGATGTCGATCCCGCCGACCGTGCCCTGCTGGACGGCGATGAACGTCTCGCCGATCGGCATCGGAATCGGATTGCCGCCGAACAGACCGAACATGTCGACGAAGATCGGATTCTGCATCACGCGCCATTTGATGCCGTGCATGTCGGTCGGCTTGGTCAGCGGGCGCATGTTGTTCATCATCACGCGATAGCCGCCTTCGATCGTGCCCAGCATGATGACGTTCTTGTCGCGCAGACGGCCGGCCATCTTGGCGCCGATCGGCCCGTCGAACACGCGCTGCGCGTCTTCCGACGTGGCGTAGACGAACGGCAGTTCATGCACTTGGTACGACGGCTCGAGCTGGCCGACGACGCTGTTGATGATGACGCCGGCGTCGACCGTGCCGAAGCGAATGCCTTCCAGCAGACGGATTTCGTCGCCGAGCTGACGGTTGGGGTAGAACTGGACGTCGATGCGCCCGTTGGAACGCGGCCCGATCGCTTCTTTGAACGCGCGGGCGCCCATCGCGTAGGGATCGTCGGCGGCATCGGACGTAACCCAGCCGAGCTTCAGGACGATCTTATCCTGGGCGTGCGCGACGCTTCCCAGGGTCAGCCCCAGCAGCGAGACACATACGGCCGATAATAGTTTTTTCATCATTTCCTCCGTTTTTGGGTTGTGCTTTTTCGCGTCCCCCTGACACGGAGGCACGAATCGTTTTTACGCCGCTGAGATCTCAGCCATAGACGAGCTTGGGCAGCGCGAGGCTCAACGCCGGTATGTAAGTTGCCGCCATGAGCATGACGAACATCCAAAGAATCTGCGGCCAGATCGCCTTGCAGATCTCCCACAGCGAAAGCCCGGAAATGGCCATGCCGATGAAGATGCAATAGCCGATCGGCGGGATCGCCATGCCCATCGCCGTATTGATCACGATGATGGTGCCGAAATGCACCGGATCGACATGAATCTGGTTGGCGATCTCGATGAACAGCGGCCCCAGGATCACCATCATCGCCGTTTCGTCGAGCACGGCGCACAGCACGGTGATAAAGGCGTTGAGCGCCAGAAGGATAAGCCACGGATCGCTGATCGACTGGATCACCGCCGTCGCCGCGTGCTGGGCGAGCTGTTCCATCGCCACCAACCAGCCATAGCCGGTGGCGGCGGCGATGATGAACATGACCATGCACGATGTGCGCGCCGCGCGCAGGACCAGATCGGGCAATTGCGCGAAGGTGATTCGCTTTTCGACGAACATGCCGATGACGAGCGCATAGACGCACGACACGACGGCGGCCTCGGTCGGCGTGAACAGCCCGGCATAGATGCCGCCGAGGATGATCACCGGCGCCAGCAGCGACCAGATGCCGTTCTTGAACGCGACGGCGACTTCCTTCAGGCTTGCGCGCGGCAGGCGCGGAATATTGTGCCGGCGCGCATGGATATACGAAACGATCATCAACCCGATGATCAGGATGATCGCCGGCCCGACCGTCGCCAAGAACAGACGCGACACCGATTGACGCGCGATCACTGCCCAGATGATCGCGGCGATCGAAGGCGGAATCAGCGGCCCCAGCACCCCGGCGCTGACGACCAGCGCGGTGGCGAAGGCCTTGCTGTAGCCGCGCTTGGCGAGTTCGGGAACCAGGATGTAGCCGATCGCCGCCGTAGTCGCGGCCGCCGATCCCGACAAAGCCGCGAATAGCGACGCCGACAGCACGACGACATGGCCAAGACCGCCGCGAACATGGCGGACCAGGACCTCCGCCATCGACACCAGGCGCTGCGAAATACCGCCGGTCGTCATCAACTCGCCCGCGAGGATGAAGAACGGGATCGCCAGCATGGTGAAGGATTGGGTGCCGCTATAGACGTTCTGCGCCAGCACGACGACATCGATGTCGGCGACCCAAAGCCCCACCAGCGTGGCGACACCCATCGCGAACGCGATCGGCACGCCCGCAACGACCAAAGCGCCGAAGCCCAATGTGAGAATTAACGCAAGCTCAGACATTGGCGTCCTCGGAGACTTTCGGCGGATTTCCCGAAACGATGTTTTCGAACGCGAAAAACGCGATCGTGATGCCGCTGACGATGGTGACGGTATAAAGCACCCCGATCGGCACATGCATCGTGGCCAGATACATGCCTTCCGATTGCCGCGTCAGCACGTAGCCGGAATAGGCGAGGCCGATTCCGAAGCCCAAGCAAACGAGCTGGATCGCGCCTTCGAGAAAAGGCAGTGCGCGCGTCGGCAACACGTCGAGCAAGACAGTGAGCCGAACGTGGAACCCTTCTTTGACACCCAAGCCGGCGCCGAGAAGGACGATCCAGGCGCAGAGCGTGATCGCGAGTTCCTCGGCCCACGGGAAGCCGGCGGAGAACAGGTAACGCAGCAGCACTTGCACGAAGAGAAAGCCGATCATCACGACCGTCGAGGCCGCGATTACGATCCGGCAAAGCCGGGCAAGCAGGTCGGAAAATTTTTTGAGCAGCGGCATCGCGGGCCTCGTGTGGGAAAGCTCGCGCGCCAGCGCCGCTTCGTTGGATCGGGATTCGCTCATTTAGCGCGGCGCTCCCGCGTTTCCGCGCCGAAAGCGCCAGCCGCAGCCAATTTCCGTCACGCCCATCGCTGCGCCCTCCCCGGCGGTCGCGACGATTTCCCCGGATCGATCGCCTAGGAAATCGCTTAATTGTCGACAATAACTGCCGTGATGTTCTTGGCTTGTCAAGCGGGGAAAGACATCAATTTCATTTTAAGCCGATATTTTCGGTATTTGTGGCGATTTCTATACGGCCACGCCGGATCACACGACCATCTCATCGGCAAGAATGTTGACATATCACTTGGTCAACCTTAAAGACGGGCCATCAGTAAACGCGAGGGAAGTCGGCGCAGGAGCGCCGAACGCGCGGCGAGCGACATGCCGCGCAAAGGCGATAAGGCGCCCCGCGAACCCGCCCTTTGCGCGGGAGACGAGGAGAGAGTCGATGCTCGAAGCGCTTGATTTTCACCCCCCGCGACCGACGGAGATCGTGAAGTGAACGAACAAAACGTTTCCGCGCGCGGCATCGCCGCGTGCTTGCGCGACTTCGTCGGCGGAACCGCCGCCGGCCGCTACTATTCGCTCGCGGCACTCGGCGAGTCGCTGGGCCAGGACGTCGCGCGTATGCCGGTGTCGCTGCGCATCGTGCTCGAATCGCTGGTCCGCAATTGCGACGGCAAGGCGATCACCCGCGAACATGTCGCTGCACTGGCCGGCTGGCGGCCCGGCGCCGCCCGCGTCGACGAAATTCCCTTCATCGTGACGCGCATCATCGTTCCCGATTCCTCCGGCATTCCGCTGCTCGCCGACCTCGCCGCCATGCGCGACGTCGCGATCGGGCTCGGCAAGGATCCCGGCTTAATCCAGCCCAAGGTCGACGTCGATTTCATCATCGACCACTCGGCGCAGGTCGATCACTCCGGAACGGACGACGCCCTAGCGAAGAACCTGCAGCTCGAATTCGAGCGCAACGGCGAGCGCTACCGCTTCCTCAAATGGGCGAGCCAGGCCTTCCCGCGCGTGCGCGTGGTGCCGCCGGGTTTCGGCATCATCCATCAGATCAATCTGGAACGTCTGGCCCCCGGCGTGCAGCACGACGGCGATCTCCATTTTCCCGACACGCTGGTCGGTGCCGATTCGCACACGCCCATGATCAACGCGCTGGGCGTCGTCGCCTGGGGCGTGGGCGGCATCGAAGCCGAAGCCGCGATGCTAGGCGAACCGATGTATTTCCTGACACCCGACGTGATCGGCGTCGAGCTCAAGAACGGCTTGCGGCCCGGCGTGACCGCAACCGACGCCGTACTGACGATCGTGGAGCGGCTGCGCCAAGCGAAGGCCGTCAATTGCTTCATCGAGTATTTCGGCGAGGGCGCGCGCTCGCTCAGCGCCACCGACCGCGCGACGATTTCCAATATGACGCCCGAGACCGGCGCCACGATCGGCTTCTTCGCGGTCGATGAGCGCACGTTGGATTATTACCGTTCCGTCGGACGGACGCAGACCCAGATCGACGCGCTCGAAGCCTATTGGAAAGCGCAAGGCATCTGGGGCATCCCCGCGCGCGGCGATATCGATTATAGCCGCACGATCGAAATCGATCTGGCGCAGGTCGAGCCCAGCGTCGCGGGTCCGCAACGCCCGCAGGATCGCGTGCCGCTCTCCGCCTTGGCGCGGAATTTCGCCGAACTGCTGACGCGGCCCAAAGCCGCCAAAGGCTTCGGCCGCCCGGCCGATGTCGCGAAGCCCGCAATCGGCGTGCGCGACGGCAGCGTCGTCCTCGCGGCGATCACGTCGTGCACCAACACCTCCAATCCCGCATTGATGATCGGCGCCGGCTTGCTGGCGAAAAAGGCGGCCGCACGCGGCTTGCGCGCGCCCGCCTGGGTGAAAACTTCGTTCAGCCCCGGCTCGCGCGCCGTCACACGCTATTTGGCCGAAGCCGGATTGCAGCAGCATCTCGACGCGCTGGGATTCCAGCCCGTCGGCTATGGCTGCATGACCTGCCTTGGAAATTCAGGTCCCCTGCGCGGCGACGTCGAACAGACGATCGCGGACGGCGATCTCGTCGCCGCGGCAGTTCTGTCGGGCAATCGCAACTTCGAAGCGCGCATCCATCCCGCGATCCGCGCGAATTTCCTGATGAGCCCGGCACTGGTCGTGGCGTTCGCGCTGGCCGGGCGCGTCGACATCGATTTCGAGCGCGAGGCGATCGCGAACGATCCGGACGGCAAGCCCGTGAAGCTCGCCGACATCTGGCCGACCGATGCCGAGATCGGCGCCGAGATGCATCACGCGACGCGCGCAGATCTGTTCCGCAGCGAATACGCGTCGATGGATCGCGGCGACGATTTTTGGCGGGCGTTGCCGTCGACCACCGGCGACAATTTCGTCTGGAAGGGAGATTCGACCTACATCAAGAAGCCGCCGTTCTTCGGCGACTTTGCGATGGCGGTGCGCCCGCCCGAGCACATCCATGGTGCGCGTCTGCTCGCCGCCTTCGGCGATTCGCTGACCACCGACCACATCAGCCCCGGCGGCGCCATCAAGAAGACCTCGTCGGCCGGCGCCTATCTCCTCGCCAACGGCGTGCCCGCGTCCGATTTCAACAGCTACATCTCGCGGCGCGGCAACCACGAAGTCATGATGCGCGGCACTTTCGCCAATATCCGCATCCGCAATCTTCTGACGCCCGACGAGGAAGGCGGCGTGACGATCCTTCAACCCGAAGGAACGAAAACCACCATCTACGACGCCGCGATGCGTTACGCCGAACGCGGCGTGCCGTTGATCGTCATCGCGGGCCATGAATACGGCACGGGCTCCAGCCGCGACTGGGCGGCGAAAGGAACGATGCTGCTGGGCGTGAAAGCCGTGTTGGCGAAGGGATTCGAGCGCATTCACCGCAGCAATCTGATCGGCATGGGCATCCTGCCCTGCCAATTCGAAGCGGATTTCGACATCGCCGGCCTGAATTTGACCGGTGCCGAGACCTTCGATCTGTTGGGAACCGAGAACAGTGTCGCGCACAAGCAGAAGATCGTGCTGCGCGTCAAATCGGCGGCGGGCGTGCGCGAAATTCCGATGCTGCTGCGCATCGATACGCCGGTCGAGGCCGAATATTACCGCAATCGCGGCATCCTGCCCTATGTGCTGCGTTCGACGCTGTCGAAGGCCGGATGACGCGACGCGCGCGTCACTCCACGCCGGCCCGATCGTCGGGATCGGCCGCCGCTTCGGTCCGCCCGAACAGCTCGCTCAACGCCGCGCGCGCCGCCGAGATGTGACGGCGCATATGGTATTCGGCCATCTCCGGATCGCGTTCCTCGATCGCTTCGACGATCCGGCGATGCTCGACGATGATGCGCGGCACGCGCCCCACCAATTCGCGAAGATGCGAGCGGTAGAAGCGCAGCAGCAGATCGAGATCCGAGCATAGCAGCGTGAACAAGGTCGGGTTATGGCTCGCCTTGGCGACGAGAAAGTGGAAATCCTTGTCGGCCGAGCTGCGCGCGTAGGGCGCCAACGTGACGATCGTCTGCGCATGCTCGCGCGCGTAACGCTCGTGCATCTCGCGGATGGCGCGCACTTCCTCGTCCGTCGCGTTGCGTGCCGCCTCGCGCGCGGCCATGCCTTCCAACGCCTCGCGCGCGATGAAGATTTCCTGCAGCACGCTGGCCGACGGCGTCGTCACCCGCGCGCCGATATGCGCCGTGCGGGTAACGATCCGTCGTTCCTGAAGGCGATGCAGCGCTTCGCGCAACGGCCCGCGGCTGACGCCGTACTGGCGCGCCAAGACCGGCTCGCTGATCTTGCTGCCCGCCGGAATCTCGCCGCGGATGATCGCTTCGCTCAAACGGCGAAACAATTGCTCCGCGAGAGTCCGCTCGGGGCCATCGGCAGGCTCGACTTCGTCGGAAACAGCCTTGATATCCGTCAAGATCGGCAAGCTCCGGGGCGGCAGGCCGATCTTGTGTATACGTGCGTGCGCCGCTTCGTCAAGCCGCCGGCGCGACCAGGTGACGCGCCGCCCCGCGCATGAACAACTCCACGTTCTCGACCAGCTGATCGGCCAGGCGCTGCACGGACTCCTCGCTCGCCCAGGCGACATGCGGCGTCAGCAGGAAGTTCGGCAGCGCGGTCAGGCGCATCAGCGTGTTGTCCGTGGCCGGCGGCTCGGCCGCGGCGACGTCGAAGCCCGCACCGGAAATCTGACCGTTTCGCAGCGCCGCCTCCAACGCGGCCTCATCGACCAGACCGCCGCGCGCGGTGTTGATCAGCAACGGCTTGCGCCGCATCAGCGCGAATTCGCGCGCGCCCAGCAAATGGCGCGTCGCTGGCGTCAACGGGCAATGCAGCGTGATCACATCGCTCGATTCGAGCATCGTATCGAAGGGCGTATGGGTCGCGGAATCGGCCGCCCCTTTGCGCGCGGCGAACAAAACTTTCATGCCGAACGCGCGTGCCAGCGCCGCGACGGCGCTGCCCAAAGCACCCGACCCGACGATGCCGAGCGTGGCGCCCGACAGGCTGCGGATGGGATGATCGAAGAAGCAGAATTGCGCGGCTTCCTGCCAGCGTCCCCGCTTCACGGATTCGATATAGGGCACGATGCTCCGCCGCAGCGCCAGCATCAGCGCGAAGACATGTTCGGAGAGCGTGTCGCCGGCATAGTCGCGGATGTTGGAAACCGGGATCGCGCGATCCGCGCAGGCGCGCAGATCGATATTGTCCGTTCCCGTCGCCGCGACGGCGATCAAGCGCAAACGCGGTGCACCGGCGAGCGCCGCGCGATCGATCGGGCCCTTGTTCGTGATCACGATGTCGGCCCCGGCGATCCGCGCCGGAATCTCGGCCTTCGTACTGCGCGCGTGAACGATCAACGCGTGCGGAAAGTCGAACGGCCGCAACACGGTCTGCGGCGACAAAGTATCCCGGTCTAAAAATACGATCCGCAAGGGTTGAGACATCGCCTGGCACGTTCCTTTCGCTTATCGCCCGTTCGCAGGCGCGGAAATTGTGTTAACAGTTCCGCTTCTTGACGACAAGCCACACACGCCGGAAAAAGCTCACCTGATCTCAGCGCTCAAACGCCGGGGAATTTCCGTTTAATCGAATAAAATCAAATATTTTAATGCGGCATTCGAGCAATTCATGCGGCCACTCCAGATGGTTGACAGAACAGTCGAGAAATAGCCGTTGCATCGCTCTTTCCAGGGCGATATGAGAATAATTGTTGACAGTTCATCATTAGCCTCCGCCAATACGGAGGATGCGGCCAGTGCAGAGGAAACAACATGTCGACTGACAAGCACGGGGCGAAACTGCGCGCCTTGATCGAAAAACGCCAAGCGGTTCTAGTCCCAGGCGTGGCCAACGCCCTCGCCGCGCGGATCGTCGAAGATTTGGGATTCGAGGTCGTTTATCTGACCGGTGCGGGCGTCAACAACACGTTCTACGGCATTCCCGATCTCGGCTTCGCGGGGCTCGCCGAAATCGCGCAGCACACCGCCGCGATCCGCGCGGCCGTCGATCTGCCGCTCATTTCCGACGGCGACACGGGGTTCGGCAACGCGGTCAACGTCTATCACACCGTCAGGACGCTCGAACGCGCCGGCGCCAATGCGATCCAGCTCGAAGACCAATCGATGCCCAAGCGTTGCGGGCATTTCACGGGCAAGGAATTCGTATCGACCGAGGAGATGGTGTCGAAAATCCACGCCGCGACGGACGCGCGCGCGAGCCAGGATTTCCTGATCCTGGCGCGCACCGACATTCTGGTGCGCGACGGTTTCGAAGCGGCGGTCGAGCGCGCCCAGCGCTTCATCGAAGCGGGCGCCGATCTTACCTTCATCGAGGCCGTGGAGAAGGAAGCGGATATCCGCGCCATCCCGAGCCGCTTGTCGGTGCCCCAGGTGCTGAATATCGTCGTCGGCGGCAAAACGCCGACCTTGCCGCAAAGCGAACTCGCCAAACTCGGCTTCGGCATGGTCCTTTACGCCAACACGGCGCTGCAGGGCGGCATCGTCGGCATGCAGGCGGCCCTTTCGCAGTTGAAGGCCGACGGCAAAATCGAGGAGTCGAACCCGAAAATCGCGCCGTTCAAGGAACGCCAGCGTTTGGTCCGCAAGCCGGAGTTCGACGCGCTCGAAACCAAGTACAAAAGCAAATAATCGCTCCCGGAACGGGAAAATCGGAGGAAGCCGTGTACGCCGTCGATACGCATTCGCATATTTTCGAAAACGGACTCGAACTCGCGCCGGTGCGCCGCTACGCGCCGAGCTACGACGCGAAAGCGAGCGATTATCTGTCGGTCCTCGACAAGCACGGCGTCGCGTTCGGCGTGCTGGTCCAGCCGAGCTTCCTTGGCGTCAACAACGACTACATGATGCAGGCGCTGCGCAAGCACGCCGATCGTTTGCGCGGCATCGCGGTCGTCGATCCCGCGATCGACACGCGCGAACTGGACGCGCTCGACGCCGGCGGCGTGGTGGGCGTGCGCCTCAATCTCCAAGCGCTGCCGATCCCCGATTTCAAAAGCGGTCCGTGGCCGCGCTTCCTTGCGCATCTGCGCCGGCTGGATTGGCAGATCGAGATCCACCGCGAAAGCCCCGATCTGCCGTTCCTGATCGATCCGCTGCTCGACGCCGGCATTCCCGTCGTGGTCGATCATTTCGGCCGTCCCAGCGCCGACGCGGGCGTCGACGATCTCGGCTTCAAATACCTGCTATCGAAGGGCAAGTCGCGCCGGGTGTGGGTGAAGTTGTCGGGCGGCTACCGCAATTGGCCGGAGGCCGCCGACCAATCCCTGCCGCGACGCTGCGCGGATCTGCTGATCGACGCGTTCGGCCCGGAGCGTTTGGTCTGGGGCAGCGACTGGCCGCACACCCAGAACGAAAAGCGCATCGATTTCGCGCTGACGCAAAAGCGGTTGGAGGAATGGGTGCCGGACGCGGCGACGCGCAAGATCATCCTGCAGGACACGCCGGTCCGTCTTTTCCGCTTCGACAAGCCGGCGGCGGCGCGATGACCGCCCCGGCCAACGCGGCAATCGTCGCCGGCTATCTCGGCGCGATGCGCGCTGCACCGCTGGCGCCGGAAATCCTCGACGCGGCAAAAATGTGCCTCGCCGATTGGATGGCCGTGTGCATCGGTGCGCGCGAAACCCCCGAGGCGGCGGCGCTGCGCCGTTTCGCAGAACGCGCGCTGGGGACGGGTCCGATCCCGCTGTTGATCGGCGGCAAGACCGACACCGCAACGGCCGCGCTGATCAACGGCGCGCTATCGCATTGCCTCGATTACGACGACACGCATATTCCGACGGCGTTGCATGCGAGCGGCCCGACGATGGCCGCGGTTCTCGCGGTCGGCGCCGAACGCCGCGCGAGCGAAGCGGAAATGCTCAAAGCCTTCGTCTGCGGATTCGAAGTGGGTGCGACGGCGGGCAGCAACCGTTTGGGCGTGCGCCTCAACGAATCCGGCTGGCATTCGACGGCGATCCTCGGGCGGCTGGGCGTCGCCGCCGCGTCGGCCTATTTGATGGAACTTCCCGCACCCGCGATCGAAGACGCGTTGGGATTGGCGGCAACCCAATGCGGCGGCGTGACCGCGTCGTTCGGCACGATGGCCAAGCCGTTCCACGCCGGCAAGGCGGCGGCCGATGGCGTGCTCGCGGCGCAACTCGCGCAAGCCGGTCTGGGCGGATCGCGCACGATCCTCGATTCGAAGAAAGGCCTGTTCGGCACGATCTTCCAAGATCGCCAAACGACCCCCAACTTCGCCACGCTCGGCAAGAAGCACGAGATCCTCGACAACAGCTTCAAGCCCTACGCCGCGTGCCAGTTGACGCACGGGCCGATCGACGCGGCGCTGCAATTGCGCGAGCGTCTCGGCGGCGGCGAGGTGAAGTCGATCGTGATCGACGTCAATCCGCTGGCCATCGAGATCGCGGGCGTGCAAAACGCGCGCACGCCGACCGAAGGCCGCTTCAGCACCGCCTATTGCATCGCGCTGGTCCTGAAGGGCCATCCGATCACGCCCGACGCCTTCGTGCCCGAGCGCCTGGCCGATCCCGAACTCGTCGCCATCGCCGCGCGCGTTTCGTTGCGCCCCGACCCCGCCGTCGAACGCACGGCTGCGCGTCTCGACGCCACACTCGCCGACGGCAGCGTCGTGCGCACCGAGGTGCTGCATGCCTTCGGCAGCATGGGCAATCCGATGGGCTGGCCGCAGATCAAGGAGAAGTTCCTGGCCTTGGTCGAGCCCGTGCTCAAGCGCGACGCGGCGGCGCTCTACGATACGCTGGCCGGCTTCGAGAAGCCGGGCGCGTTCGAACGCTGCTTGCGCTTCGTCGACGCGCTCGGCCGGTGACGACGACCTATGTGATCGTCGGCGGCGGAACCGCCGGCTGCGTGATGGCCGCAAGGCTCAGCGAAGACCGCGACAAGCGCGTCATCCTAATCGAAGCGGGAATGGATTATCGCGCCGCCGCGATGCCCAAGGATATCGCCGCGAGCTATGCCGGGCGCGCGCTCTACAACCCGGAATATTTCTGGCGGCCGATGACCGCGATGCGCCATCAAGGCGCCGCGCCCGCGCGTTACGAGCAGGCGCGCATCATCGGCGGCGGATCGAGCATCAACGGCCAGGTCGCCTTGCGCGGCGCACCCGCCGATTTCGATCGCTGGGAGGAATTGGGTGCGGCCGGCTGGAACTGGCGCTCGGTCCTGCCCTATTTCCGCAAATTGGAAACGGATCTCGACTTCGTCGATCAGTTTCACGGCGCATCGGGCCCGATCAAAATCCATCGCGTCAAACCGGAAAATTGGGACGGCTTCACCCATTCGATCGTCGCGACCTGGGCAGCACTCGGCCATCGCCGCCGCGACGACATGAACGGCAGCTTCGAGGACGGATACGCCGCCGTTCCCGTCTCGCATGACGGTCAGCGCCGCAATTCGACGGCCACCGGCTATTTGAACGACGCGGTGCGCGCGCGCGAAAATCTGACGATCCTGACCCGTACGGAAGCCCGCCGGCTCGTCTTCGACAACCGGCGCGTGACGGGCGTCGAAGTTTCCGGCGGCGGCGTTCCGCCGCGAATCATCGCGGGCGACCATATCGTGCTGTGCGCGGGCGCGTTGCGCTCGCCGTGGCTTATGTTGAAATCGGGGATCGGGCCGGCCGACACCCTCCACCGGCGCGGTATCCGTCCGATCCTCGATCTGCCCGGCGTCGGCCGCAATCTTCAGGATCATCCGACCGTGTCGGTCGCGGCCTATACGGCGCCGGCCGGGCGCCGGAAGGTGTTCCGGCATAATTTCGTCAATCTGGTCTATTCCTCGGGTATCGACGGCGCGCCGCAAGGCGACATGGTCATGTCCGCGATCTGCAAGACCGCGTGGCATGCGCTGGGCGACCGTTTCTCGGCGCTGTCGACCTATATCGGCAAGCCTTACTCGCGCGGCCATCTGGATATCGACCCGCACGACATCGACGCGCCGCCGGCCGTGACGTTCAACTGGCTGGACGATTCGCGCGACGTGGAACGCGCGCGGCGCAGCGTGCACATGATGACCGCCATGCTGCGCGCGCCCGAAATGCGCGCGAGCGTGCTGGAGGTCTTCGCGGCCGGTTATTCGCCGCGCGTCAAAAAAATGGGCGCGCTGACCTTGACCAATCGCCTGTCGACGGCAATCGCGGGCGCAGCAATGGACGTGTCGGCGCCGTTCCGGCGCGAAATCGTCCGCCGTTACGCCGCCGACGGCGTATCGCTCGACGCATTGCTCGCCGACGACGACGCGATGCGCGCCTGGCTGCGCGCGACGACGACCGGGATATGGCACCCGTCGGGTACTTGCAAGATGGGCCGCGCCGACGACGCGATGGCCGTGGTCGACGGCGCCGGCAAGGTCCGCGGGATCGAGAATCTGACCGTTGCCGACGCATCGATCATGCCGGAGATTCCGACGACCAATCTGAACGTTCCGGCGATCATGATCGGCGAGAAAATCGCCGACACGCTGCGCGGTACGCGCGGCGCGTCAAACCGTGTCGTCGCCGTATAGGACCTCGCCCTGGAACAGCCGCCGCGCGGTGCGATAGATCGTGGCGCTGCGAATCTTCGTCGAGTTGCCCGTGATTTCGACCTCGGCGCCGACCAGCGTCGTTCCCGAAGGGTGGCCGATGCGCATATCCGTGCCCGGCGTTTGGCGCGCCATCTCGGCCGCGATCGTGCCGGGAATGCGCGCCGCCGCCGCCAAGCACAAGGCGCCGGTGATCGGAATCGCGCGATGCGGCCGCCCCATCGAGATCATGCGGCACAGAATATCCTGGCGGTCTTCCGCCAGCACGGCGCCCGACAAGGTTCTGGCCGCGCGCGGGCGTGCCAGGAATGCGACCTTCGGCTGGCTCGCCTGGCGCGTCGCGGCGGCGGCATCGGATGCCATGCCCATGCGGATCGACGCGGCGACGCGAATACGCTCGAGAAGCGCCATCAATTTGCCGTCGCGTTCCAGCGTTTCCGGAAGTTCGTCGCCGTCGAGCCCGAGATCGCCCGCGCGCACGAATACCGACGGATTGGCGGCATCGACCAGGCTCGCTTCGATCGCGCCGAAGCCGTCGATCTCGAACTTGTCGATCGCGCTGCCGCTGGGCAGCGCCTTGCCGGTTTTCGCCCCTTCGGGATCGAGGAAGTCGAGGCGTACCGGGGCCGCCATGCCCGAGACGCCGTCGATGGCAAGATCGCCGCGCACCTTCGCCTTGCCGCCGGCGACGGGAAAGCGCGCATGGATGATCTTGGCGGTGTTGGTGTTGTGGATGCGCACCAGCGCTTCGCCGTCGCGCGGCCCCGCGACCAGACCTTCGTCGATCGCGAACGGCCCGATCGCCGACGACATGTTGCCGCAATTGCCCGCGTAGTCGACGATCGCTTTGTCGATCCCGAGCTGGGCGAAGGTGAAGTCGACATCCGCGTCGGCGCGCGTCGCCGGGCCGACGACGCAGATTTTCGACAGCGAGGAAATGCCGCCGCCCATGCCGTCGAGCTGGCGGCCATAGGGATCGGGCGTGCCCATGGCGCTCAAGAAAATCGGCGCCCATTCGCCCTGATCGGCGGGCAGATCGCGGCGATGAAAAACGAGCGCCTTCGACGTTCCACCGCGCATGAAAACGGACCGAATTGCGTGTTGGGCCATTTGTGCCGCCCTTCCTTCAATGATGCAATATTGTCGACAGATTTTAATTTATACAGGAGAAAGTCAACGATATTCATCAAGCGGTGCTCGATATACGGCCTATTTTGTTGACATTATAGAAGGCCACTGGCACAGAACGGCAAGCTTTCGCCCCTCTTTTGCGCGCCCGAATTGGAAACCGAAATGGCCTATCCCGATCGCCTGGAAATGTTCATCGACGGGGTGTGGCGGTCCGGCGAGGGCCGCGAAGTGCTGCCCGTTCTCGATCCCGCGAGCGAATTGCCGATCGGCCAATTGCCCTGCGCCACCACGGCCGATCTCGATCTCGCACTCGCCGCGGCGGCGAAAGGCTTCGCGATTTGGCGCGACACGGCGCCCGCCGCGCGTGCCGCGATCATCCGCCAAGCGGCGACGCTGTTGCGCACGCGGATCGACACCATCGCCGCGATCGCGACCCGCGAACAAGGCAAGCCGTTGGCCGAGGCCCGGGGCGAGATCGTGCGCGCAGCCGAATTATTGGAATGGGACGCGGGCGAGGCGCAGCGTGTTTATGGCCGCGTCGTTCTCGGCGCCACCGGTCTGCAGCAAAGCGTGCTGCGCAAACCGATCGGCCCCGTCGCCGCCTTCGCGACCTGGAACGTGCCGATCGTGTCTCCCGCACGCAAAATCGGCGGCGCGCTCGCCGCCGGCTGCTCGATCGTCATCAAAGCGTCGGAGGAAACGCCCGCTTCGGCGATCGCGCTGGTGCGCTGCTTCGTCGATGCGGGCCTTCCCGCCGGCGTGCTCAATCTCGTCTTCGGCGTGCCCGACGATATCTCCCGCCATCTGATCGCGTCGCCGATCATCCGGTTAGTGACGCTGACCGGCCCGATCGCCGTGGGCAAACATCTCGCCGGGCTATGCGCGGCGCAGATGAAGCCGGCGACGATGGAATTGGGCGGCCATTCGCCGGTGATCGTGTGCCCCGACGCCGATGCCGTCGGCGCCGCGCAAGCCTCGGCCGTGTCGCGTTATCGCAACGCCGGTCAGGTCTGCACCGCGCCGACGCGGTTTTTCGTCCATGAAAGCCATTACCGGCCGTTCCTGGATGCGTTCGTCGAAACGGCGCGCAGCATCAAGGTCGGCCCCGGCACGCAGCCGCAGATCACGATGGGGCCGATGGCCAATAGCCGCCGCCTCGCCGCGATGGAGCGCCTTGTTGCCGACGCTTGCGCCAAAGGCGCTAAGCTCGCGACCGGCGGGCGGCGCATCGGCAATCGCGGCTATTTCTTCGAGCCGACGGTACTGACCGATATTCCCGAAACGGCGGAGGTCATGCATGTCGAACCGTTCGGTCCGCTGGCGTTGATCCTGCCTTATCGCGATCTGGACGACGCGATCGCCCGCGCCAATTCCCTGCCCTACGGTTTGGCGGCCTATGCCTTCACCGCGTCGGCCAAGAACATCGCGCGCTTGGCGAACGGTTTGGAAAGCGGATCGCTGTGCGTCAACCACGCCAACGGCGCGGCCTTGCCCGAATTGCCGCTCGGCGGCGTCAAGGAAAGCGGCTACGGATACGAGGGCGGCGCAGAATCCCTCGACGCTTATTTCACCAAGATGGTCCTGTCGCAGGCTTAGAATAAAGCCGCGGCTAGGGCGAAAAAGGGAGGATGCGAATGCGCGTTTTGGTCACCGGCGGCAGCGGCCGGGTCGGAATTTTTGTCGTCAAGGATTTGGTCGCCGCCGGGCATGAAGTCGTCAGCATCGATATGCGATACCCGACGGCGCCGGTGCCGGGCGTGCGCACGCTGCTGGGCGACGTCTCCAAGATGGAAGACGCGTTCGGTGCCGTCAGCTACATGAAGGCGGAAGCGGTCGTTCATATGGCGGCGTGGCGCGACCCCGGTATCGTCGCGGATTCCAAAACCTACGCCGACAACGTCGCGGGCACCTACAATATGCTCAATGTCTGCGCGGCGCTGGGCCTCAAGCGCGCGGTCGTGGCGTCGAGCGCCCAGGTCTACGGCTTCGCCGAGAACGATCCCGTCTATGCGCGCGTGGACGAGGACCATCCGCTGCGCCCGCTCAACTGCTACGCGCTCGCCAAGATCGCCGGCGAGCAAGCTTGCGATTATTTCTGGCGCCGTCACGGGGTGGAAGCCGTGTCGTTCCGCATCATGGGCGCACGCGCACCCGAAGATATGGAAGCCGAAATCCTGACGCTCGCCGCGCGTCCCGACAAAGGCCGGTTCCTGTTGTGGAACCGTACCGACGCGCGCGACATCGCCGTCGCGTGCCGTCAGGCGCTGACCGCACCGGCCCTCAAACCCGGCGCCTACAACATCACCGCGCGGCGCAACGTGCTCGGCCGGGCCAGCGCCGATCTGCTGCGCGACTACTGCCCGTCGACGCGCACCAACGCCGAAGTGCCGGGCACGAATTCGATCATGTCGTGCGAGAAGGCGCGCACTTCGTTCGGCTATACGGCGCAGTATGTCTGGTCGCTGGCGGGCGACGGCAAGGTGCGTATGGAACACCTCACCGCGCCCGACTGATCCGCGTCAGATCACCGTGGCGCCGAAGCGCAAGCGCGGTGCGGCTTCCTTCGGCAGGCCCGACCAAGTCGCGGCGCCAAGATTGACCTTTTCGCCCGCTTTGGCGAGCACCAAGCCTTCATAGCCATTGGTGCGCACCGCGTCGCACACCATGCGATAGACCGGAATGCCGCCGGTATAGGCGAGGTAGACGCGCGGCTTGCCCGGGATATTGGCGCCCACGTATTGCGTATCGTCATGCGCCAGCAACGTCGCGTTGGCCACGCCGGCGACATGGGCGCTCCAGGATTCCTGCGCGTCTGCGGTCGCCTCGACCCGATCGACACCGCGATCTTGCGCATAGCGCAGCATATCGGCCAGCCAATCGACATGTTGTTCGATCGACACCAGCACGTTGCCGCGAATCGACGGGCTGCCGGGCCCGGCGAGCGAAAACAGATTGGGGAAACCGGCGACCGATAGCCCCAGATAGGTGGCGGGACCGTCGGCCCATGCTTGCGCGAGCGTGACGCCGCCGCGGCCGGCGATATCGACCTTCAGCCACGCACCCGTGCCGGAATCGAAACCCGTCGCGAGGACGAGCATATCGAGCTCAATTTCCCGCCCGCTCTCGGTGACGATCGCGGTTTGTGTCATCCGCGCGATACGATCCGATTTCACGTCGATCAACTCGACCTTGGGATCGTTGAACACTTCGTAATAGCCGGTTTCGCACGCCACGCGGCGCGCGCCGATGAAGAAGCCGCGCGGACATAGAAGCTCCGCCACGCGCGGATCCTTCACGCGGGCGCGGATCTTGGCGCGGATATATTCCGAAACCCGTTCGTTGGCTTCCTTGCTGGTCATCAGATCGGAGATGCCCGCCGTAACGCCCGGCCCGCCGATCGCCCAGGATTGCGCCATATAGGCTTGGAATTCATCTTCGGGCATCGTCGCCGCTTTGACCGGCGGCAATTCGTGGAACGTGCCTGAACCCGATTCGAGCACCTTCTTCCAGAACGCGCCATGCGTGCGCTTGAATTCCGCTTGATACGGCGCGTCGATCGGATGGTTGACCGACGGTACGGCGAAGTTCGCCGTGCGTTGCAGGACGCTCAGCTTCGCGAAACCGCCGCGCTGGCCGATCGTCGTGATCGCCTGGATGCCGCTCGATCCCGTGCCGATCACGCCGATCCGCTTGCCTTTGAAATCGACGTCGTGTTCGGGCCAGCGTTGGGTGAAATTGAGCTCGCCTGTGAATTCGTCGATGCCGGGGATTTTCGGCTTGGCCGGCGCCGAATAACCGCCGACCGCCATGAACACCCATTGCGCGTCCACCGCCTTGCCGTCCTCAGTCGTTACGCGCCACGTGTTGGCGGCTTCGTCGTAGCGCATCTTTTCGACGGTCGTGTTGAACGCGATCGCATCGCGAATGCCGAATTTGTCGGCGGCGTAGTTCGCGTAACGCTCGATCTCGGGCTGGGCGGCGTAACGCTCGCTCCAGATCCAATCCTTGTAGAGCAGCGGCGAGGAATAGCTGTAGTTCAAGCTGGGAATGTCGCACCGCGCGCCCGGATAGCGGTTCCAGTACCAAGTCCCGCCGACGCCTGCGCCCGCTTCGTAGATGCGCACATTCATGCCCAGCGCGCGTAGCCGATGCGCCATATACATGCCGGCCCAACCGGCCCCCACGATCACCGCGTCGATCCGTTCGATGTCTTTCTTCATGATCTCGTCGTTTCCCATCTTCCCTATCGCGGCGGCCGATTCCAGCGTTTCGTCGCATCGCGCGATCCTTCGCCTTCGCCATTGATAACGGCGCATGCGCGGATCGCCGGACGCTGCCGGCGTATCGCCCAGGCGGGCGTCTCGATGGCGGCAGATTTCTGCCGCTGCCTCTAAATTGTCAACAGATTTTGATTTTCACGCCGATTGATCTGAGATTATCGCCGCGCCATGTCACATTGAATTTCGCAGCAATCCCGTTCTTCCGTAACGTTCAATGTTCAATAAAATAACGTATTATCAATTTATTATATGATTTATCAGTGTCGATAGTATTTTCGGGATCGGCTATTTCACGAACACAAAATCGATTGACAGGTCCAAAACAATCATCATCAATGTAGACAATATTAACAGTGACCCAGCTTCCGGCGAACGGAATTGGGTTCGGCAATTTGAGGGGGAGAGATGCTCATGACCGGTCGATATGCGTGGACGAAAAAACTGTGGTTGGGGATCGGCTTCGTCGCCCTGATGGCCATGAACGTCGTCGCACCGGCGCACGCCGAAACGGCATCCGAGAAGGCGCTGCGCACCAAATCTCTGGTCGTCGGTTATGCCAACCAGCGCCCCTGGGGCTTCACCGGCCCCGACGGCCAAGCGACCGGCTTCAGCCCGGACATGGTAAAGGCCGCGTTCGAACCGCTGGGCATCACCAACATCACCTCCGTCATCGCGGAAGTCGGCGCGTTGATCCCCGCCTTGGCGGCGCGCCGGATCGACATGGTTGCTTCGGCGCTCGGCATCAATCCCGAACGCTGCCGCCAGGCGATCTTCAGCGAGCCCGATCTCGCGGTCGGCGACGGCGTGCTGGTCGCGAAAGGCAATCCGCTGAAGATCCACAGCTACGCCGACATCCAAGCCAATCCGAAGATCCGCCTAGGCGGCGGGCGCGGCAGCTCCAACGCCCAGAACGCACGCGATTCGGGCATCCCGGCGTCGCAGATCACGCTGTTCCAGGATCATCCCTCGGGCGTTTCGGCGCTGCTGGGCGACCGCATCGACGCCTATACGCTGTCGATGGGTTCGCTGGTCGCGATCATGAGCGGCGGCAACGTGCAGAACATCGAGCGCGCCTCGCCGTTCAAAGGCCTGATCAAGCCCAACGGCGAGGAGTTCCTGAACTACGCGGCGCTGGCCTTCCGCCCCGCCGATACCGATCTGCGCGATCTCTACAACAAGCGCCTGATCGAAATGCGCAAGGACGGCACGCTGGCGAAAATCCTCGTGAAATACGGCTTCTCCGCGACCGACAACATGCCGTCGGAAAACGTGAAGACGGCACAGCTCTGCTCGGGTCAGAATTGACCCAACGCGATGCACGACATCTTCCGGGGCGGCGCGTTGCCGCCCCGGCGCTTTTCTAGGATTCGAACGACGCGATGTTTGCCGACACGTTATCCATACTGAAAGGCGTGCACGTGACGCTCGAGGTGACGTTCCTCGGGCTGGCCTTCGCGATTCCGTTCATGCTGGCTTGCGGTGTCGGCCAATATTTGGCGACCGGCGCGCTGCGCTTCGCGATCACCGCCTGCATCGAGTTCTGGCGCTCGTCGCCGTTGATCGTTCTGTTGTTCCTGTTCTTCTATTCCCTGCCCGCCTTCGACATCACCATGTCGGCGACGCTGGTGGGCGCGATGGTCCTCGGCCTCAACGCCGGTGGCTATGGCAGCCAAGCGGTGCGCGCGGCGTTGCAAGCGTTGCCGCGCGGGCAGATCGAAGCCGGTCGGGCGCTGGGCCTCAATCGCTTCGCCATTCTGTGCCTGATCGAGCTGCCCCAAGCGTTCCGGCCGATGCTGCCGAGCCTAGTCAATCAGCTCGTGCAATTGATCAAGGCGACGTCGCTCGTCTCGCTGATCCTGCTCGCCGACATGACCTATCGCGCCAAACAAATCGCGCAGATCAAATTCGATCCGGTCAGCGTCTATACCGGATTGCTGCTGGCGTATTTCGTCATCATCTATCCGATCACGCGCATCTGCCGCGCGCTCGAAAAACGCGTCGGCCCGACGCGCGGAGCCGGCCATGACATTTGATCCGGCCTTCGCTTGGAAGATCTTCCCGACGATCGTCGCGTCGATCTGGACGACGATTTGGATCGCGATCGCCGGGGCCGCCGTCGCCGCGCTGCTGGGCTTGGCGCTGGAACTGCTGCGGCGCAGCCATCCGATCATGAACCACGTCGCGCAATTCCTGGTCGACGCGGTGCGCTCGATTCCGATTCTGGCGCAGCTCTATTTCCTGTTCTACGTGCTGCCTGTCTACGGCATCCGAATGTCGGCCTATACGGTCGGCATTCTCGGCCTCGGCATCTATTACTCGAGCTATCTCGCCGAAGTTTTCCGCGCGGGCATCGATTCGATCGAAAAGGGCCAGTTCGACGCGGCCAAAGCGCTGGGGCTGGGGCGCGTCGTAACGCTCACGCATATCGTGCTGCCGCAGATGCTGCGCCATATCGCGGCGCCGATGGGCAATAATTTCGTGTCGCTGTTGAAGGCGACGCCGTATCTCGGCGTTCTGGCCGTGCCCGAAATGCTCGGTGCCGCACTCGAAATCGCGTCCGACACGTTCCGCTATGTCGAGCCGATGCTCGTCTTGGGCGCCTTGTTCCTGGCGCTGGCGCTGACGGTCGCGTGGCTCGTGCGGGTTCTCGAGGAACGCCTGCAACGCCCGATGCGGCGCTGAGCAAAAGGACGGACCCATCCATGCTGGACGGAAAAGTCGCGATCGTCACCGGCGGCGGCACGGGCATCGGGCGCGCGATCGCGCTGGGCCTCGCCGCGTTGGGCGCCAAAATTGTGGTCAACGATCTGGGCGTATCGCTCGACGGGTCCAAACCGTCCGACGGTCCCGCGCAAGATGTCGCCGATGCGATCCGCGCGGCCGGCGGCGAGGCGGTCGCCGTGTTCGAGGATATCGCCACGATCGCCGGCGGCAAGCGCACGATCGAAGCCGCGCTCGACAATTTCGGCCGGGTCGACTCGCTGTCCTGCTGTGCAGGCATCATGCGGCCCGCGACGATCTTCGACATGACGGAAGCCGAATGGGATTCGGTTGTCGCCGTCAATCTCAAGGGCACGTTCGCCGCGATCCAACCTGCGGCGATCGCGATGCGCCGGCAGGGTTTCGGCGCGATCATGACCTATACGTCGCTGGGCGGAATCGAAGGAAACCCCGAACAACCGAATTACGCCGCCGCGAAGGAAGGCATTGTCGGCCTGACCCGCGCCGTCGCGCTGTCGATCGCGCCTTACGCCACGTGCAACGCGATTTGTCCGGGGGCCGCGACGCGCATGACCGACCGCGTGCGCCCGGGCCAAGCGCCGGGTGCGGCCGAACGCATCGTGCCGCTGGCGGCGTTTCTCAGCAGCGATCACGCGCGTCACATCACGGGCCAGGTCATCGCGATCAACGGCGAACGCGTGTCGATCTTCCCGCAACCGCGCCATTTGCGCAGTGCGTTCAAA
>VFQP010001813.1_pt1 | contig 26304 bp, 24 predicted proteins | sample 3512351 | NCBI WGS metagenome assembly VFQP01 (sample SAMN10412372, study PRJNA504923) | tailings metagenome | isolation source: Relicate 1 Philex TSF1 revegetated site | place: Philippines: Tuba, Benguet | collected 2017-08-29
GCGCCCTTGGTGACTTCACCCAGGTCGACTTCGATGAACTCGGGCAGCTGGGTGGCCAGGCACTCGATTTCGATGTCGTTCAGGACGTGGCTGATCACGCACTTGTCGGTCTTGACCGCAGGCGAGTTCTCGGCGTTCACGAAGTGCAGCGGCACCTTCTTGCGCAGGCGGGTCTTGGTGTCCACGCGCTGGAAGTCCACGTGCAGCACTTGCGGCTTGTACGGGTGGTATTGCACATCGCGCAGCAGCACTTTCTGCACCTTGCCGGCGAGTTCCATGTCGAGGATGGACGAGTGGAACGCTTCCTTCTTCAGGGCGTGCCACAGGGCGTTGTGATCGAGTTCGATCGTGGCGGCCGGCGTGTCACCGCCGAAAACGATACCGGGCGCGCGACCGGTGTTGCGCAGACGGCGGCTCGCACCCGTACCCTGCTTGGCGCGCTCAAAAGCGACGAATTGCATGTCATTCTCCAATGGAGGGGTTCCGCGACCAGAACGCCTCTGTTTCAAAAGAGCAGCGCCCACCATGGACGCCACCCGCTTTTTGCCGCCTTCAGGAACCTTAGAACAGGTTGTCCTGATCGGCGAACAAACTCATGACCGACTCTCCGGAGGCGATGCGCGCGATGGTCTCGGCCATCAGCGGCGCCACGGAAAGCTGGCGAATCTTGGTGCAGGCCTGCGCGGCCTGCGAAAGGGGGATGGTGTTGGTCACCACGACTTCGTCGAGCGCGCTGCCCTTGGCGATGCGCTCGATGGCCGGGCCCGAGAAGATCGGGTGCGTGCAGTACGCGTACACGTTCTTGGCGCCACGCTCCTTGAGCACCTCGGCGGCTTTGACCAGCGTGCCGGCGGTGTCGATCATGTCGTCCATGATCACGCAGTTGCGGCCTTCGATGTCGCCGATCACGTGCATCACTTCCGACACGTTGGCCTTGGGGCGGCGCTTGTCGATGATGGCCATGTCGCAGTTGAGCTGCTTGGCCAGCGCGCGCGCGCGCACCACGCCGCCCACGTCGGGCGAGACCACCAGCAGGTCTTCGTAGTTCTTGGTGCGCAGGTCGCCCAGCAGCACGGGAGAGGCGTAGATGTTGTCGACCGGGATGTCGAAGAAACCCTGGATCTGGTCGGCGTGCAGGTCCATGGTCAGCACGCGGTTCACGCCGACGGTCTGCAGCAGGTTGGCCACCACCTTGGCCGAGATCGGCACGCGCGCCGAGCGCGGGCGGCGGTCCTGGCGGGCATAGCCGTAGTAGGGGATGACGGCGGAGATGCGCTCGGCCGAGGCGCGTTTGAGCGCGTCGACCATGATGAGCAGCTCCATCAGGTTCTCGTTCGTCGGTGCGCAGGTGGACTGCACCACGAAGACGTGGCGCGCACGCACGTTCTGGGTAATTTCCACCGTCACTTCACCGTCGGAGAAGCGGCCCACACTGGCCGCGCCGAGTTGCGTGCCCAGGTGCTGGGCGATCTCGGATGCCAGCACCGGATTGGCATTGCCGGTGAAGATCATGAAATCCGGGGGCTGAACTTGCATGGTGTTCCCAGCGATCTGAACGGCGTCCGGGAGGACCACCGTCAAAAAAGGCCATCCGGGGATGGCCGTTCCGGTACAGGTTGTGGTTGAACGGGTGGCAGGGGAGGAAGGACTCGAACCCTCGCATGCTGGAATCAAAATCCAGTGCCTTTACCAACTTGGCGACTCCCCTACGCAGGTCGCCTGCCCGACGTGATGTCGGACAGTCAACCAAAAACGTCGCTGGTCACGCAACCACTGCCTTGGCTGTGCGCTGGCCGATTCTAGTCGGTGCACCAGTCAAGCAATGGATGTGCATCCATGTTGGCGCATTCCCGAACCATCCAGCCGCCAGGGGCGGGTGCCAGGTTCTTGGCCTGCGCCAGCTGCGCAAACACCGCGGTGCCCGATCCGGTCATGCGCGCCTGCAAGCCCTGGCTTTCCAGCCATTGGATGCAGTGGCCCACTTCGGGGCAGATCGCCTGAGCCACGGGTTGAAGGTCGTTGTGACCGAAAGCCAGGATTTCCCGGGTATCGAGCACCCCTGAAACCCGGAAACTTTCACCCGTTTCCCCACCCGTTACGGTTCGCGCGTCGTTTGCAGCAAAGCCTTGGATTGTAGCAGTTTTTGTGTCCCGTTTGAGCGCTGGCGAGCTGAAGATGCGTTGCGTGGACGCCCCGCCAGGGGGCTTCACGACGGCAAAACGGGCAGGCCGCAGGTGCACCGGGGTGAGCTGCTCGCCCACGCCCTCGACCCAGGCGTTGCGTCCCCCGATGAAGAAAGGCACATCGGCGCCCAGTTGCAAACCGATGGCAGAGAGCTCGCGGCGCGTCAGGCCCAGGCCCCACAGGCGGTTCAGGGCCAGCAGCGTGGTGGCCGCGTCCGACGAGCCGCCGCCCATGCCGGCTTCGGCGGGCAGCCGCTTTTCCAGACCGATGCGCACGCCCTGGGTGCAGCCGGTGGCCTGGCGCAGCGCTTTGGCGGCGCGCACCGACAGGTCTTCGGTCGGCAGCGGGTCCGAGGCCAACCCGGGGCCGATGTCTTCCCGGTCGATCTGGCCGTCGGTTCGACGTTCGAAGTGCAGCAGATCGCACCAATCGACCAGCATGAACACCGATTGCAGGAGGTGGTAGCCATCGTCCCGGCGGCCGGTGATGTGCAGAAACAGGTTGAGCTTGGCCGGCGCGGGCACATCAAGCAGGCGCTGCAGCGGGCGCGACGCGGTCATGGCTGGAAGACCACGCGCAGCTCGGCCGAGGGCAGTGGCTCGGTGCGACGCGCGGTGACGCGGCCTTCGGACTGCCGCGTGAGGTCGGCCCGCCAGCCCGGCACTTCGTCCGACTGGCCATTGAGCCAGCCGAACAGGGCGGCCACGGGCACCGCCGTACCGCTGAGTTCGGCCGTGAGTTCGTCCAGGCTGCCGCGCCGGGTGGTCTGGCCGCCCTGCCGCAGTTCGGCGCCGCTGCGATCCCAGACCACCAGCGCCAGGGTGTTGCCCAGGGGGGACACCAACTGCAGTTCGCCGGCCGCAGGCGAACCCCGCAAGTCGAAGCCGGCGGAGAAGGATTGCGGCGGCTGGCTGTCCACCGTGAGGGCGAGACGGCCGCTCCAGGCGGATTCACCCGGTGAAACGGGCTTGGGGGCGGTGGCGCAGGCGCCGAGCAGGAGGGCGGTGGTCAGCGCGACCAGCAGACGCCACCCGCGGCGCTGGCCCGGGAGCGCCAACGTGGTCATGGCTTGACTTGCAGGCGCTTGAGGGTTTCCTGCAGGGTTTCGTTGTCGTTCGACAGCAGCAGGCCCTCGCGCCAGATCTTCATGGCCTGCTCGCGCTGGCCTTGCGACCACAGCACTTCGCCCAGGTGCGCGGCAATCTCGGCGTCCGGGCGCTTGGCGTAGGCGGCCTGTAGGATGCCCAGGGCGCGTGCGGCGTTGCCAAGCCGGAACTCGACCCAGCCCAGGCTGTCCTGGATGTAGGCATCGCCGGGGGCGAGCGACACGGCTTTCTCGATCAATTGCTTCGCCTCGGGCAGTCGCACATTGCGGTCGGCCAGCGAATAGCCCAGGGCGTTGTAGGCGTGGTGGTAGTCGGGCTTGGCGGCGATGAGCTGGCGCAGCAGCTTCTCCATCTCTTCGCTCTTGCCGGCCTTCTCGGCCATCATGGCCTGGTCGTAGACCAGGTCGGTGTCCTGCGGAAACCGTTGCACCGCCTCACCGTACACCTCGTAGGACTGCTGGTAGGCCTTGAAGTCGCGCAGCAACTGGGCCTCGGCCACGAGCTTGAGGCGGGCGTCCTCCGGCCGGCGTTCGGGGTGGTTGCGCAGCAGGGCGCGCGCCTGAGGCAATTGGCCCTGGCGCGCCAGCAACGACGCCCGCCGCATCTGGGCGGCCATGATGTCGTCGGCGTTTTCGATCCGGTCCAGCCAGGCGTTGGCGGCGGTGAAGTCCTTCTGCTTTTCCGAGATCTGGGCCATGAGCAGGTAAGCCTGCGTGAGGCCCCGGGCCGATCGTTCGTCACCCGCGCGCCGCGCCAGCGCCATGTACTTCTGCAGCGATTCCGACGCGGCGGGCCAGTTGCCTTCGTCGACCTGCAGTGAACCGAGCAGCAGCCAGGGTTCGGCCTGGTCGGGCTGGCGCGCCGTCAGCGTCTGCAATTGCGCGCGCGCTTCGCTGTTGCGCTGCAGGTCCACCAGGATGCGGGCGTAGGCCAGCGCCACGGCGGTGTCATCCGGTGACGCGGCGGTGCTCGCGACCAGTTGACGGCGCACCAGCGGCTCCGCCTCGGCCTGGCCGCGCTCCAGCAGTTCCAGCGCCAGCAGGGCCGGGTACGGCGATGCCGGCTCGGCTTCATGGCCTTGTCGCGCGGCGGCGAGGGCCTGTGGCAGGCGATCCTGGGCCAGATCCATGCGCCCCACGGTGGTCCAGGCGGCCGCGGCGTTGGTGGTTTGTTTCAGCCAGGGCTCCAGCGCTTCGCGGACCACGGTGGCCGCCAGTGCCTTGTCGGCGACACGTGCGTAGGTCTGAGGGATGGCGTTGAGGGTGTCGTTGCGCTCGCTTCCTGCGGCCTGCAGGATGGAGCGCAGCACGGGTGCGGTCTCACTGGCGCGGTCCATTGCGAGCAGGATCTGCAGAATGAAGCGATGAGATTCCGTGCCTCCCGGGAGTTCCTGGGACCAGGCACGGGCGGCGGTCAGCGCGGCGTCGCCTGAACGTGCCTGCAGAGCGACTTCAACCGCGCGGCGGTAGAGGTCTGCGTCCCGCTGTTTTCTGGCGGCGTCCAGGATGATGGAGTAGGCCGTGCCCGGATCGCCGGCGCGCACATTGATTTCGCCCAGCAACAGTTGGAAGAACAGGGGCGCGTTGAGCCCCGAGTTGACCACCGGCGCTTCAACCGCCGGGGGCGTGGGCGGCGGCGGGGCGGGGGTCTGTCCTGCGGCGCCCAACGCTGTGCACAACAGCCCGCTGGCGATCAGGCCGGCAGCGAGCGAGGGTCTGGCAAAGACTGGGCGAGGAGCGATTTTCATCGGGTCATGATAATGGAAGGGTCCCGGGGCACCCGGGTGTGATCCGATGACCTCACCGCCGTTCCGTCCGGTCGAGAAGTAACCAAAAATATCCTGGCCGCCATGCCCGAATTGCCCGAAGTCGAAGTCACCCGGCGAAGCTTTGCCGACCGCATTGCGGGGGCGAGGGTGCAGCACCTCCAGATGGGCAAGCCCCTGCGTTGGCCACTGGGTTGCGAACCTGGCGACCTGGTCGGGCGCGAGGTGCGGTCGGTGGCACGTCGCGGCAAATACCTGCTGATCCACCTGGACCAGGGCCTGCTGCTGTTGCACTTGGGCATGTCGGGCAGCCTTCAGTTCGCTCCCTCGCTGCCGCCGCCCGGTGTGCACGACCACTTCGAATTGCGCACCAGCCTGGGGGTGCTGCGACTGCACGATCCGCGCCGCTTCGGTGCGGTGGTGTATGCCGCTTCGCTGGACGACGTCCGTTCGATCAGGCTGCTGGGTGGCCTGGGCGTGGAACCGCTGGAGGAGGGTGCGTTCGATGTCGGCGCCTTTCACCGCGCGCTGCGCCTGCGCCGAGCGCCCATCAAGCAGGTGCTGCTGGCCGGCGACATCGTGGTGGGGGTGGGCAACATTTATGCCTCGGAAGCCCTGTTCATGGCCGGCATCCGGCCCACCCTGCGCGCCGACCGGTTGAGTGGTCCCCGCGCGGCGAAGCTGCATGCGGCCATCGTGGCCGTGCTGCAGCGCGCCGTGGCACTCGGTGGCAGCACCCTGCGGGACTTCTCGAGTGCCGAGGGCCAGAGCGGCTACTTCCAGCTCGACGCCATGGTGTATGGCCGCCAGGGCCTGCCCTGCCGGGTGTGTGGTGCAACGGTGAAGACGATTCGCCAGGGGCAGCGCTCCACGTTTTTCTGCCCGGTCTGCCAGAAGGTTTGAGCGCCGTTGGTGTGGCGGGCGTGGCCGGCTGTCGGGCTCGGGAACCGTCCGTCATTCTTCGAAGTGGCGATGCTATATTGCCCGATTCAAGGATCCTCCCGCGTATGAGTTTCAATCAGGATTTCGAACAACACGGCGTGTGGCGCAAGCAGTTTGCATTGCGCCTGAAGCTGTTGTCGGAATGGCTGACCGACCATGACCTGATGGAGTCCGGCGTGCGCGAGCGGCTGGACCAACTGCATGCCCAGGTCAAGAACGACAAGATCATGGTGGCCTTCGTGGCCGAGTTCTCGCGCGGCAAGTCCGAGCTGATCAACGCGGTGTTCTTCGCCGGTTACGGCCGGCGCATCATGCCGGCCAGCGCCGGGCGCACCACCATGTGCCCCACCGAGCTGGCCTACGACGCCGACCTGCCGCCCTGCCTGCGCCTGCTGCCCATCGAGACGCGCCTGCAGCCGCAGTCGCTGCTCGACTGGCGCAACGCCCCCAACAAGTGGGAGCGTGTCGATCTCGACGTCAACGACCCCAAACAGCTCGCCAAGGCCATCCACAAGGTGGCCGAGGTGCGCCGCGTGCCCGTGGACGAGGCCCGTGCCCTGGGCTTCTGGCACGACGAGATCCCCGAAGACAACCCCCTGCCGGGCGCCGACGGCCTGGTCGAGGTGCCGCGCTGGCGGCATGCGCTCATCAACATGGCGCACCCGCTGCTCAAGCAGGGGCTGGTCATCCTCGACACCCCGGGGCTCAATGCCATCGGCGCCGAGCCCGAACTCACGGTGAGCCTGCTGCCGCAGGCGCACGCGGTGGTGTTCATCCTCGCGGCCGACGCGGGCGTGACCAAGTCCGACCTCGGCATCTGGCGCCAGCACCTGGGCTCGCTGGGCGATGGCCAGGCCTCGCGGCTGGTGGTGCTCAACAAGATCGACACCCTGTGGGACGCGCTGAGTTCGCCCGAGCAGGTGCAACTGCAGATCGCGGCCCAGCGCGCCGACTCGGCCGAGATCCTCGGCGTGCCGATGGAGCAGGTGCTCGCGGTGTCGGCGCAAAAGGGCCTGCTCGCCAAGGTCAACCGCGACGACGAGCTGCTCAAGGCCAGCCAGCTGCTCGACCTCGAGCACGCGCTGGGCGACCGTCTGCTCGCCCAGCGCCGCCGCATCCTGAGCGCGGCCGTGTCGGCCGGCGTGGACGCACTGCGCGGTGAAGCGGGCCGCATGGTGCGGGCGCGCCTGCGCGACCTGGTCGAACAGATCCAGGAGCTCGACGGCCTGCGCGGCAAGAACGCGGGCGTCATCAAGCAGATGCGGCTGCGCATCGAGCAGGAGCAGGCCGACTTCGACGCCAGCGGCGCCAAGATCCAGGCGGTGCGCTCGGTGCACCTGCGCCTGTTGAAGGACCTGTTCGCGCTGCTCAGCCCTTCGCACCTGAAGGCCGAGGTGTCGACGCTGGCCAAACAACTCAAGAGTCCGGGCATCAAGCTCGGCGTGCGCCGCGCCTACGACAGCACCTTCGACCGCCTGCGCGAGGACATCGCCCGGGCCGACGAGATGGCCGGCGAGATCCAGTCCATGCTCGAAGGCAGCTTCAAGAACCTCAACGCCGAGTACGGCTTCTCGCTGCAGGCGCCCACGCCACCCCGCCTGGGGCAGTACGTGAAAGACCTCGACCTCATCGAGAAGAGCCACCTGCAGTACCTCAGCCTAGGCAATGCCTTGCGCCTGGCGCAACCCGAGTTTGCCGAGCGCCTGGCGCGCGCGCTGATGAGCCGCCTTCGCGTGGTGTACGACACGGCGGTCAACGAAGTGGAGCTGTGGAACAAGTCGGCTGCCGCCCAGCTCGACGCCCAGTTGCGCGAGCGGCGCCGCAACTTCAGCCGCCGCATCGAGGCGGTCGCCCGCATCCAGCAGGCCGCTGGCGGGCTGGATGAGCGCATCCGCGAACTGCAAACGCTGCAGGCCGATCTCAACCAGCTCGAAACCAAGCTCTCGGAACTCACCGACCACCTGCTGGCGGCTCCCGAAGACGAACCTGCCGAAGCCCTGGCGGCATGACGCGCCCGGCCCTGCCGCGCGAATTCGCACCGCGCCTGATCGAATGGCAGCGGCGCGCCGGTCGCTCGGGTCTGCCCTGGCAGGGCACCCGAGATCCATACCGCGTGTGGCTTTCGGAAGTCATGCTGCAGCAGACGCAGGTGAGCACGGTGCTCTCGTACTTCCCCCGATTCCTCGCCCGCTTTCCCGATGTGAAGGCGCTGGCCGAGGCGCGGCCGGACGACGTGATGGCGCTGTGGAGTGGGCTTGGCTACTACAGCCGCGCGCGCAACCTGCACCGTTGTGCGCAGGTGGTGATGGCCGAACACGGCGGCGTCTTTCCAGACACCGCCGAAACGCTGCAGACGCTGCCCGGCATCGGTGCCTCCACCGCCGCCGCGATTGCGGCCTTCTGCCATGGTGAGCGCATCTCCATCCTGGACGGCAACGTGCGCCGCGTGCTTTCGCGCTTGCTGGCGTTTGAAGGCGACCTGGCGCAGGCCGGGCCGCAGCGCGAGCTGTGGGACATGGCCCAGGCCCTGCTGCCCGAGGCGCCCTCGCCCGACGACATGACCGCTTACACGCAGGGCCTGATGGACCTGGGCGCCACGCTGTGCCAGCGCACCCGGCCGGCTTGCGCGAGCTGTCCCGTGCAGGTGCTGTGCCGTGCCCATCGAGCGGATGAAGTGCAGCGATTTCCGGTGAAGACCCGGCGCCTGTCTCGCAAGTTCGAGCGCTGGTGGTTGCTGGTGCTGCGCTCGCAAGACGCATCAGGCGAACAGCACTTCTGGCTGGAACGCCGGCCCGCACCGGGCATCTGGGCGGGCTTGTATTGCCCACCGGTGTTCGGTGATGAACAGGCGCTGGGCGACGCTTTGCCTGTGTCCTGGCGCGAAAGCCTGCAAGCCCTGGATCCGGTGTCGCACAGCCTCACGCACCGCGAATTGCAGCTGCTTCCGATGCTGCTGGACGCGCCACCCGACGCATCCGGCCCGGAGACGGGCCAGGGCCAATGGGTGGCCGCCGCTGCGCTGGCCAGCCATGGCCTGCCCACGCCGGTGCGCCAGCTGCTCGCTGACCTGGTCTGACTACACGCTGGCGCGCAGCCAGGTGTCGAGCTCGCGGTGGCGCACCCGTGTAGACCACTCCGTGCGGAAGGCCTGAGCCAGTCGCTCGACCAGGTACACCGAACGGTGCTGCCCGCCCGTGCAGCCCAGGGCTACCGTGACGTAGCTGCGGTGGTCGCGCAGCATCTGCGGCATCCAGTGGCGCAGGAAGTCGGTGATCTGCTGCTCCATCTGCACCACCTCGGGCTGCGAGCCCAGGTACTCGGCCACGGGCAGGTCCAGCCCGCTCAGCGGCTTGAGTTCGGCCTCGTAGTGGGGGTTGGGCAACATGCGCACGTCGAACACGAAGTCGGCGTCCATCGGCACCCCGCGCTTGAAGGCGAAGGATTCGAAAACCAGCGTGAGCGACGCCTGTGTCGTGCCCAGCATGTCCTTGATCTGGCTGCGCAGTCGCATCGGGCGGATCAGGCTGGTGTCGATCACCAGGGCCTGCTCGCGCAATTCGGCCAGCAACTCGCGTTCGTGCTCGATCGCATCGACGAGGGCCCGGTGCTGGTCGTTCGCCGCCTTCAATGAGAGCGGATGCAGTCGTCGGGTTTCGGAGAACCGACGCACCAGGGTCTCGGTGGTCGCATCCAGGAACACCGTGGTGAGTTCCACGGGCCGATCGGGGTCGTTCTGCAGGCGCGCCAGGCGCCTGGGCAAGCCGGGCAGCGAGGAGGCGCTGCGCACGTCCATGGCGATGGCCACCTTCGCCGCCTGGTGGCCCTGTTCCAGTTCGATGAACGCTTCGAGAAGTTCGGGCGGCAGGTTGTCCACACAGTAGAAGCCCACGTCCTCCAGCGCCGTGAGTGCCACCGATTTTCCCGATCCGGACATGCCCGTGATCAGGACCAGCTGGGTCGGCGTTTGAGGAGGAAGGGTCGTGGTCATCTCGATGAAGGCTCAGGTGGTCAACATCTCGCGCGCGTGCGCCAGAGAGATCTCGGACTGCTCGCCGCCACCGAGCATGCGGGCGAGTTCGCGAACCCGGGCTTCCTGCTCGATGGGGGTCACGGTGCTCTGCGTCTGGCGCCCGACGGCCTGCTTGCTGACCAGCAGGTGGTGGTCGGCACAGGCCGCGACCTGGGGCAGATGGGTGACGGCCAGCACCTGCCTGTCCTTGCCGAGCTGGCGCAGCAACTGGCCCACGGTGTGGGCCACCGCGCCGCCAATGCCCGAATCGACCTCGTCGAAGATCAAGGTGGGCGCCTGGCCCAGGCGGCTGGTCACCACCGAGATGGCCAGCGCGATGCGGGAGAGCTCGCCACCCGAGGCCACCTTGCCCACCGGCTTGGGCGTGGCACCCGCGTGGCCGGCCACGCGGAACTCCACCTGCTCGGCACCATGGGCCTGGGGTTCGTCGAGCGGCAACAGGGCCACCTCGAAGACGCCGCCCTGCATGCCCAGGGTCTGCATGGTCTGCGTGACCGCCTTGGAAAGCTTGGGTGCGGCCTTCTGCCGCTCCTTGGTGACCGAGAGCAGCGCGGCGGAGAAGCCTTTCCAGGCGGTGCGCTCGGCCTTTTGCAACGCGTCGATGTCCAGCGCCTGATCCACGCGGGCGAGGTCTTCTTTCCATTGCGCGTGTACTTCGGCCAATTCTTCGGGCGCGCGACGGTAGCGGCGCGCCAGTGACATCCATTGGGAGAGACGCTGGTCCAGCGCCTCCAGGCCCCCAGGGTCCTCGTCGGTGTGGCGCACGTACTGATGCATGCCGTGCACGGTGTCCTGCACCTGGGCGAGCGCGCCTTCGAGCGCCTCGATGGCGCTGGCGAATTGCGGTTCGACGTGCACCTGCGCCTGCAGCGCCGAAAGCGCGCGGTGGATGAGGGCGGCCGCATTGGCATCTTCATCGTCCAGGGCGTTGATGGCGGTTTGCGCCGCTGCCATCAGCGCTTGCGAGTTCGCCAGCCGGCTGTGCTGCGCGTTGAGCTCGCTCCATTCGCCCACCTGGGGGGCGAGCTTGTCCAGCTCGGCGATCTGCCACGACAGGCGTTCACTCTCCTGCTGCAGCGTCGCCTGCTTCTCGGTGGCCGCATCCAGCGCCTTGCGGCTCTGGCGCCAATGGGCCCAGGCCTTGGCGGCGGGGCCGGTGTCGATGCCGGCATAGGCATCGAGCAGGTCGCGAACCGCATCGGCTCGGGTGAGGCTTTGCCAGGCGTGTTGTCCGTGAATGTCGACCAGCCCATCCGCCAGGGTCTTGAGCTGTGCCACCGTGGCGGCGCTGCCGTTGATCCATGCGCGGCTGCGGCCGTCGGTGTCCACCGTGCGGCGCAACAGCAAGCCGTCTTCAGCGGGAAAGCCCTGCTCCTCGAGCCAGGGGCCCAAGGAGGCCGGTGCGTCGAACTCTGCCGCGATGTCGCAGCGAGCCGCACCTTCACGGACCACACCGCTCTCGGCACGCGCGCCCAGGGCGAGCTGCAAGGCGTCGATCAGGATGGACTTGCCGGCACCGGTCTCGCCCGTGAGCACACCGAAGCCGCGCTCGAGTTCCAGGTCCAGCGATTGCACGATGACGAAGTCCCGCAGGACGATGCGTCGAAGGCTCATGAGCTCAGGCTCCCTCGTTCCAGTGCAGCTTCTTGCGCAGGGTGTCGAAGTAACTCCAGCCCACCGGGTGCAGCAGACGCAGGGCGTGCTCCGAGCGGCGCACCACGATGCGGTCGCCGTGCAAGAGGCTGGTGAGGGATTGCATGTCGAAGTTGGCGCTGGCGTCGCGCCCCGAGACGATCTCCAACGCGATCTCGCAGTCGGACGGCAGCACGACCGGCCGGTTGGACAGGGTGTGCGGCGCGATTGGCACCATGACCCATCCGCCCAAGGCCGGGTGCAGCATGGGACCGCCAGCCGACAGCGCGTAGGCGGTGGATCCCGTGGGGGAGGCGATGATCAAGCCGTCGGCGCGCTGGTTGGCCACGAAGTGGCCGTCCACCTCCACGCGCAGTTCGATCATGCTGGCCACGCCGCCGCGGTTGACGACCACGTCGTTGAGCGCCGTGGCCTCGAACACGCACCGGCCGTCGCGCCAGACGGTGGCCGCCATGAGCGCACGCTGGTCTTCCTCGAAGTGCCCGTGCAGGATCGGCCGCAGCTTGTCCCGGTAGCTGTCGAACGGGATGTCGGTGATGAAACCCAGGCGACCCTGGTTGATCCCCACCAGCGGCACGCCGTAGCGCGCCAGGCGCCGCCCGATGCCCAGCATGGTGCCGTCGCCGCCCACCACCAGGGCCAGGTCGCACTGTTCGCCCATGGCCGGCACATCGAGGGCCGGGTACTGCAGCAAGCCTGTGTTGAGGGCCGTTTCCTGCTCCAGCGACACGTCGCACCCCTCCTGGTGCAGGAAGTTCGCGATCTCGTCGACCGCGTGGCGGGCACCCGGCGCGTGGTACTTGCCCACGATGACGACGTGCGCGAATCGAAGGGGGCTGTCCTTGCGGGTGGGTGCGGACCGGGTCTCGGGGGGCAGGCTCATGCGGCAAATTACAACATAGCTTGTTTGTGGGGGATTGCCCGAAAACCCTTGTGCTTCGCCGGTCGCGCGGGGCAGACCTTCCTTAAAATGAAGCGATGTTGGATGACCGCGCCAAGTTGCTGCTCAAGGCCCTCGTCGAGCGATACATCGCCGACGGTCAGCCCGTGGGCTCGCGCACGCTTGCCAAGGCCGCGGGCATGGAGCTCTCGCCCGCCACCATCCGCAACGTCATGAGCGACCTGGAGGAGCTGGGGCTCATCGCCAGCCCACACACGTCCGCCGGACGCATTCCCACGGCCAGGGGCTACCGGCTTTTCGTGGACACCATGCTGACGGTGCGCCGCGAATCGTTGCCATCCGTCAGCGAGATCAGCACTTCGGGCCTGGACTCGGGCCAGCCTCACCGCGTCATCAGTCATGCGGCGCAGATGCTGTCGAACCTGTCGCAGTTCGTCGGTGTGGTCATGGCGCCGCGCCGCACGTCCGTGTTCCGCCACATCGAATTTCTCAGCCTGTCCGATCGCCGGGTGCTGGTCATCATCGTCTCACCCGATGGCGAGGTGCAGAACCGCATCATCCATACCCAGGTCACATTCACCCAGTCCCAGTTGCTAGAGGCGTCGAACTTCCTCAACACCCACTACGCCGGCCTCACCATGGAGGCGGTGCGCGAGCGCCTGCGCACCGAGGTCGATGCCTTGCGCGGCGAGATTGCCGAGCTCATGAAGACGGCGGTGGAGATTGGTACCGAGGGGAGTCAGGCGCAGGACGAGGTGGTGGTCTCCGGAGAGCGCAACCTGCTTTCGGTGAGCGAATTCTCCAGCGACATGGGCAACCTGCGCCGCATGTTCGATCTGTTCGAGCAGAAGACGCAACTCATCCGGTTGCTCGACGTCTCTGCCCAGGCCGATGGCGTGCGCATCTACATTGGCGGCGAAAGCCAGGTCGTGCCCTACGAGGATCTTTCGGTGGTCACGGCACCGTACGAGGTCGATGGCCAGGTGGTGGGGACGCTGGGCGTCATCGGGCCACAACGCATGTCTTACGAACGCATGATCCAGATCGTGGACGTGACGGCCAAACTGGTGGGCAATGCGCTCAGCCACCACAAATAGATGACGCGACGCGGCCCCTACAATCGCCGCTTCCCGGGCCGTTAGCTCAGTTGGTCAGAGCAGAGGACTCATAATCCTTTGGTCGTTGGTTCAAGTCCAACACGGCCTACCAACGGAAAATTCCTGCTACAATGCAAGGCTTCGCGGCTGTAGCTCAGCTGGATAGAGTACTTGGCTACGAACCAAGGGGTCGTGGGTTCGATTCCTGCCAGCCGCACCAAACTAAAAACCCGCAGCCAAAAGCTGCGGGTTTTTTCTTTTTCGGGGACCGCGCACCATGAGCAAGGCATTTACCCGCGAATCCGAATCCAGTGACGATGAGGACGACCCGCCCGAGGCCGCATCGCCGGGAGGCAAGAACTACCTCACGCGCGCGGGATACGATCGGCTGCGCGCCGAGCTTTTCACACTGATCGACGAGGAGCGCCCCCGCATCGTGGACGTGGTGCACTGGGCTGCGGGCAATGGTGACCGTTCCGAGAACGGCGACTACCTCTACGGCAAGAAGCGCCTGCGCGAGATCGACCGGCGCATCCGCTTCCTCACCAAGCGGCTGGAAATTGCCGAGGTTGTCGAAAGCTCGCTCCACCACGGCAGCGACCAAGTGTTCTTCGGTGCCACCGTGCGCTATGCGGACGCAGAGGGCCGTGAGACGACGGTCACGATCGTCGGCGTCGATGAGGCCGACAGTGCACAAGGCCAGATCAGTTGGGTGTCACCCGTTGCAAGAGCCCTGCTCAAGGCCCGTGTCGGCGACCTGGTGCGCCTGATGGTGCCTGGCGGCGAGCAGGAACTGGAAATTCTCGCCGTGGACTACCCGGCTCCAGAAGCCGCAGCGCCCTGAGTCCGGTCCTCAGGGTTTGAAGCGCTGGGCCTTGATCACCGAAGTGGTGCGCTTGAGGCTGCGCAACACGTCGGCCAGGTGCTGCCTGTCACGCACCGCTACGGTGAAGCGGATGTCGGTGGCGGTCTGGGCGGGCTCTTCGCCCATGTCCACATGGGTGATGTCGGCCTCGGCGGCGGCGATGGCCGAAGCCACGCGCGCCAGCACGCCCTTGCCATTGGCCACGGTGACGACCAGCGCGGTCTCGAAGGAGCGCACCGGTTCATCGGCCCATTCCACCTCCAGGAAGCGTTCGCTGTCGCGCAGCAGCAGGCGCTTGCCGGTCGGGCAATCCTCGGCGTGCACCACCAGACCTTCTCCGCGACCGAGGTAGCCCATGATCCGGTCGCCAGGAATCGGTTTGCAACACGGTGCGTATTGCACCGACATGCCTTCGCTGCCATCGAGGGTGACCACGCCTTGCGAGACCGACTCGTCGTGCCCGCTCGCGTAGCGCTCGGTGCTGATGAGCAAGGCATCGGGCTTGAGGCCGGTTTCGGCCAGCAACATGGCCAGCTTCTTGGCCACCATGCCGGCAATGCGCTTGCCCATGCCGATATCGGAGAGCAGTTCGCTGCGGGACTTGCTGCCCGTGAAGCGCAGCAGCTTTTCCCAGGTGCTGCTGTAAGGGCCGTCCTCGGCAGGCAAGCTGGAGAGGCCCTCCGAGCGCAAGGCCTGGCTGAGCATGCGCTCACCCAGGTCGTGCGACTTGTCCTGCGCGATCGTCTTGAGGTAGTGGCGAATCTTGGAACGCGCCCGCCCGGTCTTCACGAAGGACAGCCAGGACGGGTTGGGCTCGGCGTTGTCGGCCGTGATGATCTCCACCACGTCGCCGTTGGTGAGTTCGGTCCGCAACGGACGCTGTTCACCATTGATGCGGGCCGAGACCGTGTGGTCGCCCACGTCGCTGTGGATCGCGTAGGCAAAGTCCATCACCGTGGCGCCGCGCGGGAGGGCCATGATCTTGCTCTTGGGCGTGAACACGTAGACCGCCTCGGGGAAGAGGTCGATCTTGATGTGGTCCCAGAACTCCGAGGCGTCGCGCGTTTCCTGCTGGATGTCCAGCAGCGACTGCAGCCATTGCGTGCCCAGGCGCTGCGACATGTCGCTGCCGGGTTCGCTGGCCTTGTAGAGCCAATGGGCCGCCACGCCCGATTCGGCCACCACGTCCATGGCATGGGTCCGCAACTGGAACTCGATGTTGGTGCCGAAGGGGCCGATCAGGGTGGTGTGCAGGGACTGGTAACCGTTGACCTTGGGAATGGCCACGTAGTCGCGGAACTTGCCCGGCAAGGGCTTGTAGAGCTGATGCAGCACGCCCAGACCGGTATAACAATCCGTCAGTTCTGGCACCACGATGCGAAAACCGTAGATGTCCGTCACCTGGGAGAAGGACAGGTGCTTGGTGTCCATCTTGCGGTACACCGAATACAGCGTTTTCTCCCGGCCCAGGATGCGCACCGTCATGCCGTGTCGATCGAACTCCCCACTCACCTCGCGCTGCACGCGGGCGATCAGGTCGCGCCGGCGGTTGCGCGACTTGTTCAGGGCCTTCGAAAGCACTTCGTAGCGCCAGGGGTGCAAGAAGCGGAAGGCCAGATCCTGCAGCTCCCGGTAAGTGAAGTTCAGGCCCAGGCGGTGGGCAATGGGTGCGTAGATCTCCAGCGTCTCGCTGCTGATGCGCTGCCACTTGGAGCGCGGCATGTCGCCCATGGTGCGCATGTTGTGGGTGCGATCGGCCAGTTTGATCAGGATCACCCGGACGTCCTTGGCCATGGCCAGGAGCATCTTGCGGAAGGACTCCGCCTGGTTCTGCTCGCGCGTGTCGAACTCGAGCTTCTCCAGTTTCGTGAGGCCATCGACCAGTTCGGCAACCGGCGCGCCGAAGCGCTGCACCAGCTCCTCCTTGGTCACGCCGCAATCCTCGATGGCGTCGTGCATCAGGGCCGCCATCAGCGCCTGGGCATCGAGCTTCCATTCGGCGCACTGGGCCGCCACCGCGATCGGGTGCGTGATGTAAGGATCGCCGTTCTTGCGCAACTGGCCCAAGTGGGCCTCGTCGGCGAATCGGTAGGCCTGGCGGATGCTCTCGATCTCGCCAGCACCCAGGTAGTCCAGCTTGCTCAGCAGCGCGGCGAAGCTCGCCGCGGCCGCGCTGGCGGCCGGATGCGCCTGGTCAACAGGAGAAGAAAGGGTGCCGTTCTCGGCCGTGGACAACATCCCGGTACTTTAGCGCGAGACGCCAAACCGCGCCGCAGAGGGATTCCAGGCGAAAAAAAACACCGCAAAGCGGTGTTTTTCGGGGCTCGGGACCGGAGCAAGGCTTCAGAGCGGGACCTTCTTAAGCATCTCCAGGCCAATCTTGCCGTCTGCAATCTCGCGCAGGGCGGTCACGCCCGGCTTGTTCTTGCTTTCGATCTTGGGGGCGTGGCCCTGGCTGAGCATGCGCGCACGGTAGGTAGCGGCCAGCACCAGCTGAAAGCGGTTGGGGATCTTTTCCAGACAATCTTCGACGGTGATGCGGGCCATGGGCGTGCTCCGGGAAATGGGCAAAAAATCAGAGGATGTTGAGCGCCTTGAAGGTATCGCCGCGGGCGATACGCTGGGCGGCAAACTTGAGCCGCTGGGCATGGACGATGGCCTTGAGGTCAAACAGGGCCCGCTCGAACAACTCGTTGATTATAACGAAGTCGAACTCTCTGGCGTGGGCCATCTCGGTGGCGGCGTTCACCAGCCGCAGTTCGATCACCTCGGCACTGTCCTCCGCCCGGCGTTCCAGCCGCGAGCGCAATTCTTCCAGGCTGGGCGGCAGGATGAAGATCAGCACCGCGTTGGGAAAGATGCGCTTGACCTGGATGGCTCCCTGGAAATCGATCTCCAGCACCACGTCCGCGCCCTGGTTCATGCGCTGCTCGATGGCCTGCTTGGACGTGCCGTAGCGGTTGCCATGCACCATGGCCCATTCGAGGAAGGCACCCTGAATGACCATCTGGTCAAAGGTTTCCTTGCTGACAAAGTAGTACTCCCGGCCATGCAGCTCCTGTCCGCGGGGGGGGCGCGTGGTGTGCGAGACCGACGGCACGACCCGGGAGTCGAGCTCCATGAGGGCCTTGACCAGGCTGGATTTGCCGGCCCCGCTGGGGGCCGCGACGACGAACAGGTTTCCGGGATATTCCATGCTCACTCGATGTTCTGGACTTGTTCGCGCATCTGCTCGATCAGCACCTTCATGTCCACCGAGATGCGTGTCAGCTCCAGGTTGGACGACTTCGAACCCATGGTGTTGGCCTCGCGGTGCAGTTCCTGGATCAGGAAGTCCAGCCGCTTGCCCACCTCGGCACCTTTCTTGAGCAGGCGCTCGATCTCGACCAGGTGTGAATCCAGCCGCGTCAACTCTTCCGCCACGTCGATTCGGATGGCAAAGGCCGTGGCTTCGGTCAGGGCACGATCCTGGGCCATGTCGGAGGTGATGGTGTTGCCCAGCGCCGCCGTGTTGCCTGCACCCAGCGCTTCATTCCAGCGGTCGATGAAGCGCTGGCGCTGCTGTGCGACCAGTTGAGGAATCAGGGGTTGGGCCTCCTTGGCCAGCTTGCGCAACTGGCCGAGGCGGTCCAGCAACATGGCAGCCAGCCGCTTGCCTTCGCGCTCGCGCGCCTCCATGAGTCCGTCGAGCGCGGTCTGCGCGAGGCCTACCAGCCCATCGTTGAGCTCACCCGGATTTCCTTGCTGGCGCGCGGTGAGTTGAAGCACCTCGGCCACCGACAGCGGTGCGGCGGTGGGCAGCCAGGTGCGCACGGTGTCCTGCAGGCCCACGAGCTTCTGCAGGTCCTGTGCGCCAGGGGCGCGCGGCAGGGCGTCGGCCCGGCCCTCGATCCAGGCGCGCACCTCCACCTTGCCCCGCTTCAACCGCGCCGAGAGCAGGTCGCGCAACGCGGGCTCGGTCGAACGGAGGTCGTCCGGCAGCTTGAAGACGAGGTCGAGAAAGCGGCTGTTGACCGACCGGATTTCCATGCCCAGACCAGGCCTGGACTCGCGTGCCGACTCGCCTGCCCCAGGGGCCGAGGGGCCTCCGAGATGCGCCGTGGCGTAGCCGGTCATGCTGTAAACTGCCATCGAACTGTGCCCCATCGGGTTGAGTGGTCCAAAACGAGGCGTTCCGGAAACCATCCGAATTATGTCAAAGGTCAAACCCGCACCGCTGCCGCCCGACACCGTGATCGGTGGTTACCGCATCGTCCGCAAGCTTGCAGCCGGTGGTTTCGGCGTGGTGTACCTGGCCGTGGACACCGAAGGCCAGCAGGTGGCCGTCAAGGAATACCTTCCCTCTTCGCTGGCGTCGCGCGGCCCCGGGGAGCTGTTGCCCCAGGTGCAACCTGAAAAGCTGTCGCTTTACCGTCTCGGGCTCAAGAGCTTCTTCGAGGAAGGCCGGGCCCTGGCGCAGATCTCGCACCAGTCGGTGGTGAGCGTGCTCAATTTCTTTCGCGAGAACGAAACCGTCTACATGGTCATGAACTTTCTGGAGGGCGCTTCCCTGCAGGAATTCATCATCACCGCACGCGAACTCAAGAAACAGAAGGTGTTCCGCGAGTCGACCATTCGCTCGCTGTACGACGAGGTGCTGCGGGGCCTGCGCATCGTGCACCAGCACAAGATGCTGCACCTTGACATCAAGCCGGCCAACATCTTCGTCACCGACGACAACCGCTCGGTGCTGATCGACTTCGGTGCCGCGCGCGAAGTTCTGAGCAAGGAAGGCAACTTCATCCGTCCGATGTACACGCCCGGCTTTGCCGCGCCCGAGATGTACCGGCGGGATTCCTCCATGGGCCCGTGGACGGACATCTACGCCATCGGCGCCTGTATCTACGCCAGCATGCAGGGCTATCCGCCCAACGACGCGCCGCAGCGCCTGGAAAAAGACCGCCTCTCGCTGGCGCTGTCGCGCCTGCGCGGCGTGTACTCCGACAACCTCATCGAGGTGGTGGAGTGGTGCATGTCGCTCGATCCCTTGTCGCGCCCGCAGTCGGTGTTTGCGTTGCAGAAAGAGCTGAGCCGCGAGACCGAGCGCAGCTACACCAAGCTCACCGTCGCTGAGAAGATGCGGCTGCAGTTCGACAACATCGTATCCGACAACAAGAAGTCCTTGCGCAAGTCCACCAACGCCGCGACCAAATTTCGATGAAGTTCTCGGTCTATCAGATCAGCCGCCAGGGCGGCCGGGAGCGCAACGAAGACCGAATGGGCTATGCCTATACCCGGGAGTCGGGTCTGTTCGTGCTGGCCGACGGCATGGGCGGGCACCCTGAAGGCGCCATGGCGGCGCAACTCGCGCTGCAGACCTTTTCTGCCTATTTTCAGAAGGCGGCCAACCCCACAGTACGGGAAGTGCCGGAGTTCCTCTCCAGTGCGCTGATGGCCGCGCACCACCAGATCATCCGGTATGCCGCCGAAAAAGGCATGCTGGACACGCCGCGCACCACGCTGGTGGCGGCGGTGATGGAGCGCAACCACGTGCACTGGGTGCACTGCGGCGACTCGCGCCTGTATGTGGTGCGCCACGGCGAAATGCTCACGCGCACGCGCGACCACTCCTACATGGAGCAGCAGCAGCACCTGGGCCGTGCCACCGACCACATCAACCGCAACATCCTCTTCACCTGCCTGGGTTCACCCGCCAAGCCGGTGTTCGATCTCTCCGGCCCGGTTCATCTGATGCAGGGCGATCGTGTGCTGCTGTGCTCGGACGGGCTCTGGGGCACGGTGAGCGACGAGGAGATCACTTCCGAACTGTCCAAGCGGCCGCTGGAACAGGCGGTGCCCGAACTGGTCGAAATGGCGCTCAAGCGCGGTGGCCCGCGCTGCGACAACGTGACCGTGCTGGCAATGGAGTGGGAAACCGCGGACGAATTCCAGTCCACCCGCGTGTCGACCGAAGACATCGACGACGGCGTGTTCGCCTCCACCATCCAGTCGGGCGTTCCCGACCCGTCCATCGAAGACATGGACGACGCGGCGATCGAGCGATCGATCGCCGAGATCAATGCCGCGATCCGCCGCACGGCCGAACGCAATTCCTGAACTCCCTGAGGTTTCCCATGAGTGACATGACCCGACCCGGCCAACGGGCCGCCGATGCTTTGCGCCCGGTGCGCATCACCCGCCACTACACCATCCACGCCGAGGGCTCCGTGCTCATCGAGTTCGGCAACACCAAGGTGTTGTGCACCGCTTCGGTGGAAGAGAAGGTGCCATCGCACAAGCGCGGCAGTGGCGAAGGCTGGCTGACCGCCGAATACGGCATGCTGCCGCGCGCCACCCACACCCGCAGCGACCGCGAGGCCGCCAAGGGCAAGCAGAGCGGGCGCACGCAGGAGATCCAGCGCCTGATCGGCCGCTCGCTGCGCGCCGTGTTCGACCTCAAGGCGCTGGGCGAGCGCACCATCTCGCTCGACTGCGACGTGCTGCAGGCCGACGGCGGCACGCGCACCGCGGCCATCACGGGCGCCTTCGTGGCCGCGCAGGACGCGGTGAACCGCCTGATCGCCGACAGCAAGCTCGGCGCCTCGCCCATCCGCGACCACGTGGCCGCGATCTCCGTGGGCATCCTGGGCGGCGTGCCGCTGCTCGATCTGGAATACGTGGAAGACTCGGCCTGCGACACCGACATGAACGTGGTGATGACCGGCGCGGGCCATTTCGTGGAAGTGCAGGGCACCGCCGAGGGCGTGGCTTTCACGCGCCAGGAAATGGACGCCCTTCTCGCGCTGGCCGAAAAGGGCATTGGTGAACTGGTGCAGTTGCAGCGCGCCGCCCTGGAGCTGAAGCCGGCATGAAGCTGGTGCTGGCCTCCAACAACCGGGGCAAGCTGGCCGAGCTGCAAGCGCTGTTCGCCCCGCTGGGCGTCGAACTCGTGCGTCAGGCCGACCTGGACATTCCCGAGGCACCCGAGCCTCACCGCACCTTCGTGGAGAACGCCCTGGCCAAGGCGCGCCATGCCGCGCGCCTGAGCGGCTTGCCCGCGCTGGCCGACGACGCGGGCCTGTGCGTGGACGCCTTTGGTGGCCTGCCCGGCGTGGACACCGCCTACTACGCCACGCAGTTCGGCTACCCCAAGGGCGACGACCACAACGTGCGCGCGCTGCTGGAGCAGATGGCCGGTGTGGCCGATCGTCGCGCCGCGCTGGTGAGCACCCTGGTGGCGCTGCGCAGCGCCGACGACCCCGAGCCGCTGGTGGCCACCGGCCGCGCGCCCGGGCTCATCACCCGCGAACCCGTGGGCGAGGGTGGTTTCGGTTTTGATCCCGTGATGTACATCCCCGTGTTTGGCAAGACCTTCGCGCAGTTGCCCACCGAGGTGAAGAACGCCAACAGCCACCGCGGTCGGGCGGCACAGCGCATGCTGGAGTTGATGCGCGAACAGTGGTTCTGCTCCACCGGTCCCTCGTGATGACCCACGCGAACGACGTCCGGCACTGGATGCGCCCTGGCACGCTGCAGCTGCAGAGCCTGCCGCCGCTCTCGCTCTACATCCACCTGCCGTGGTGTCTGAAGAAGTGCCCTTACTGCGATTTCAACTCGCACGAATGGAGCGCCACGGCGGCAGAGGGCGAAAGCATGCCGGAGCAGCGTTACCTCGACGCCCTGCGTGCCGACCTGGAGGCCTCGCTGCCGCTGATCTGGGGCCGCACCGTGCACAGCGTGTTCATCGGTGGCGGCACGCCCAGCCTGTTCTCACCGGAGGCGATCGACCGCCTGCTGGCCGACGTGCGCGCGCGCCTGCGGCTGGACGCCGACGCCGAGATCACGCTCGAAGCCAACCCCGGCACGTTCGAGAAGGACCGCTTCCGGGCGTTCCGGCAGGCCGGTGTCACGCGCCTGTCGATCGGCGTGCAGAGCTTCAACGACGCGCACCTGAAGGCCCTGGGCCGTGTGCACGATCGCGCGCAGGCGATGGCTGCGGTGGAGGAGGCTGCGCGGTCTTTCGACACGTTCAACCTCGATCTCATGTACGCGCTGCCCGGGCAGACGATTGCCGATCTCGAAGCGGACGTGCGAACCGCTCTGGCGTTCTCGCCGCCGCACCTGTCGGTCTACCATCTCACGCTGGAGCCGAACACCTACTTCGCCAAGTACCCGCCGACCCTGCCACCGGAGGACGAGGCCTGGGCCATGCTCGACCGCATCACCGAGCTCACCGGCGCAGCGGGACTGGAGCGCTACGAGGTGTCGGCCTATGCGCGCGCCGGCCACCGCTGCGCGCACAACCTGAACTACTGGCAGTTCGGTGACTACCTCGGCATCGGTGCGGGTGCGCACAGCAAGCTCAGCTTTGCCCACCGCGTCGCCCGGCCGGTGCGGGTGCGCGAGCCGCGCCTCTACATGGAGCGCGCCCTGGCCGGCAACGCTGTGGCGAGCGCCGAGGAAGTCAAGCGCGCCGAGTTGCCATTCGAGTTCATGCTCAACGCCCTTCGGTTGCGCGAAGGGTTCGAGCTCCAGCGCTTCATGGAGCGCACCGGCCTGCCCCTGTCCAGCATCGAACCCGCGCTGAAGCAGGCGCTGGAAAAGGGCTTGATCGAACGCGACACCACCCGCGTCTGGCCGACCGAGCGCGGCTTCGATTTCCTCAGCGACCTGCAGGCGCTGTTTCTGCCTTAGCGGGTCTGCAGGCTGAAGCCGACGCGGGTGAGGCCACCCTGCGATTCGGCGGCCGGAAAACCGTCGTGCATGCGGGCAATGGCCGCCACGATGGACAGGCCCAGGCCATGGTGGGGCTTCTCCAGCTCGCAGCGCGAGGTGTCGGCGCGGAAGAACCGATCGAACAGGCGCGGCAGGTGCTCGGGCTCGATGGCCGGGCCCACGTTCTCCACCCACAGTCGCACGCTCTCCTCGGACTCGTGGACGATGTGCACGCCCAGCTTCGAGCCCTTTTCGGCGTACCGGATGGCATTGCCCAGCAGGTTGGACAGCGCACGCTTGACCAGGGGTTCGTCCAGCGTCACCTCGGCATCGCCCTGGATCACGACCTCGAGCTGCCGCTCTTCCAGGGGGGCCTCGTGAAACTCCACCACCTGCTGCACCAGTTGCGCCAGGTTCACCGCGGTGCCTCTTCGCGCCTTGATGCCGCGGTCGGCCTGAGCGAGGAACAGCATGTCGTTGACGATCGCAGCCATGCGGTGCAACTCTTCCAGGTTGGAATGCAGCGTGTCCTCGAGGTCGGCCGCGCTGCGTTCGCGGCTGAGGGCCACCTCGGTCTGGCCGATCAGGTTGGCCAGCGGTGTGCGCAACTCGTGCGCCACGTCGGCGTTGAAACCTTCGAGCTGCACGTAGGTGCGCTCCACGCGGGTCATGAGCCCGTTGAACTGGTCGATGAGCGGCTGCAGTTCCTCGACCGGTTCGGCCAGCGAGAGCCGTTGCCCCAGGCGCCGCGCGTCGATGGCCTTGGTCTGTGAAGCCAGGTCGAGCAAGGGGCGCAAGCTGCAGCGCACACGCCAATAGGTGCCCCAGCCGACCAGGGCGGCACCCGCCAGCACGGCGCCGATCAACAGCAATGCCATGCGCCGGCCGTGCTGGGCGTCCAGGGTGCAGTCGATGACCAGCCGGCCCTGGTAGGGTGCACCGCCATCGGCGCGCGGCACCGAAAAACGCACGTCTCGTGAGGGGGCGGTCTGCGGGTTGAAGGTGGGTGAAGCGTCGCGGTAGAGCTCGCTGCCATCGCCGCGGTTCACCAGCACGAAGCTGCCGGGGCGGCGCTCGGACAACCAGGCGAGCTTGTGGGTCATCTCGGCCTCGCCGCCGCGAACGTGCGATTCCTGGAGCACATCGACCAGCACGGACGCGTAGCTGCGCAGTTCCTCGTCCTGCTTGGCGACGAACAGCATGTGGGTCACCACGTAGATGCTCGCCAGCAGCACGCCCAACCCGATGATGGTCTGCAACGCGAGCTGCAGCGACAGGCGCTTGCCGATCGAGTAGGTGCAAGGGGTCGGTGCCGACTTGAGGTCGCCTGTGGCCGCGCTCACCGCCTGGGTGTTCATGTGCGTTCCTCCAGCACATAGCCCATGCCGCGCACGTTGTGCAGCAGCTTGGGTTTGAAGGGGTCGTCCATCTTGGAGCGCAGGCGGCGCACCGCGACCTCGACCACGTTGGTGTCGGAATCGAAGTTCATGTCCCACACCTGCTCGGCGATGGTGGTGCGCGAGAGGATCTGGCCCTTGCGCCGCGCCAGCAGCGCGAGCAGCGCGAATTCCTTGGCGGTCAGGTCCAGCCGCTGGCCGGACCGCCAGGCCTTGCGGCTGAGCAGGTCCATTTCCAGGTCGCTCACCGCCATGCGGGTGTTGGCCGCCTCGCTGGCCGATGGCCCTCGCCGCAGCAGGGCGGCCACGCGCGCCAGCAGTTCGGAAAATGCAAAAGGCTTGACGAGGTAGTCGTCGGCGCCGGCCTGCAGGCCCTGCACACGGTCCTCGACGCGATCGCGTGCGGTGAGCATCAGCACCGGGGTGCCGCGCTTCTCGCGCAGTGCGGCGAGCACGCCGAAGCCGTCGATGCCCGGCAGCATGATGTCGAGCACCACCAGCTGGTAGTCGCCTTCGAGCGCGAGGTAGCGGCCCTCGATGCCGTCGCGTGCCACGTCCACGGTATAGCCGGCCTCGGACAGACCGCGCTTGACGTAGTCCGCCAGCTTGGATTCGTCTTCGATGACCAGCACACGCATGTTCAAGGGTCCTGAAGGATGGGGAACACGGCGCCCGCAGGAACGCCGCACGAGCCTGAATTGTCGCGGATCGGCCGTTTTTTCTGGATTACGAATTGGTAATTCTCGCGAGCGGAAAACGACAGACCCGGTTTCTACAGTCTCTCCTGTGCCGAACACAAGGCGGCGCAGAAACCCGATCCAACCACCCTCTCACAAGGAATCCATCATGAAGCTCTCTACCCGCATCCTCCTGCCCCTCGCCCTGACCGTCGCCGCTGGCGCTTCTTTCGCCGAAGGCCCCCTCCAGGGCAACGAAGTCTTCGCCTTTACCTCGCAGGCCAGCCAGGCCGAAGTCCGGGGCCAGGCGATCGCCGCCCAGAACGCCGGCTTGATCGTCAACGGCGAGATCACCCCTGTGCAGAAGGTCGAAACCGTGGGCAAGACCCGCGCGCAGGTGGTCGCCGAGACCGCCGAAGCCCGCCGCCTGGGCCTGCTGACCATCGGCGAAGAAATGCAGTTCGCCACCCCGGCGCAGGCCGAGCAGATCCGCATGGCGGGCCTGCAAGCCAACCAACTGGCCGCGAAGTAATGCGCCTTCGGCGGGGCATGACCCCGCAAACCAAGCAAAACGGGCCCTCGAGGCCCGTTGGTTTTTGGTGCATCTGGCGGAGACGGTGAGATTCGAACTCACGGACGGTTGCCCGTCGGCAGTTTTCAAGACTGCTGGTTTAAACCACTCACCCACGTCTCCGGGTGCAAAAGCAATGGGCGCGATTCTAGCCGGTGGGGCTCAAACCAGAGCGGGCTCGGCCTCGCGCAGCATGCCGCGTGTCTCGATGAACCTGACCACGTCGTCCACGCCGGAGAGGGTCTTGAGGTTGGTCATCACCCAGGGACGGCGCGCGCTGTCCGGGCGCATGCGCGCGGTGTCGGCCTTCATCACCTCCAGGTCGGCGCCCACGTGCGGCGCCAGGTCGGTCTTGTTGATGACGAAGAGGTCGCTCTTGGTGATGCCGGGGCCGCCCTTGCGCGGGATCTTCTCGCCCGCGG
>VFQP010001814.1_pt1 | contig 26298 bp, 23 predicted proteins | sample 3512351 | NCBI WGS metagenome assembly VFQP01 (sample SAMN10412372, study PRJNA504923) | tailings metagenome | isolation source: Relicate 1 Philex TSF1 revegetated site | place: Philippines: Tuba, Benguet | collected 2017-08-29
AGATATGAACATGAGCGAACTGGAAGAAGAGAAAAAAGAAAGCAACGTCAAGGGCCGCGATGTCATGCGCTTTGCCATGCATTACTGGCGTCCGCGCATGAAACTGGGCATACCGGCGGCGCTGCTGATGCTGGCCTCGGTGCTCATGGATGCGGTGGTGCCGGTGTATACGGGGCGTATTGTCGATGCCATGACCCATATCAAAACCGACGGGGAAGCCGCCATGCAGGCCGCATGGTGGGCGTTCGGCGGTTTTGCCGTGCTGGCGCTGCTGCACCAGGGGTTGCGTTTGATGTCGCTGTTCCTCTGGAACAAATTCGCGGTCGACAACCTGCAGGCGATCGTCACCGATGGCCTGCAAAAAGTGCAGCGTTTCAGCGCGGACTGGCACGCGAATACTTTCGCGGGCGGCACGGTGCGTAAAATCACGCGGGGCATGTGGTCGTTTGACAGCTTTGAAGACACCATCCTGATGGGGCTTCTGCCTGCGATCACCATCATGATCGGCGTGACGGTCATGCTGACGATTTCGCTGCCTACCGTGGGCATTGCGGCGGCGGCGATGATCTTCGTCTACTGCGCGGTCAGTATCTGGATGTCGGTTAAAATTCTGGCGCCGCGTTTCCGCGCGTCGGCGGAATTCGACACCAAGGTGGGCGCGTCGCTGGCTGATATCATCACGGGCAACCCGACCGTCAAGGCCTTCGGCGCCGAAGCGCGCGAAGACCAGAACTTCCGCGATACGGTTAAATTCTGGCGCAACAAATCGCTAAATGCGTGGCAAACGGGCGTGGGGGCGGACGGCGTGCGTTCTGCCATGCGCCTGTTCATGATGGTCAGTATGATTGCAACCACCATCGTGCTGGGCAAAAGCGGAGAAGCGACGCCGGGCGATATCGTTCTGGTCATCACCACGTTCTTTATCATTGGCGGTTATCTGCGTGATATCGGTATGCATATCTCGCACCTGCAGCGTTCCATCAGCGATATGGAAGACGTGATCGGCTTTTGGATGCGGGAAGACGATGTTGCCGATGTCGCGGGCGCGAAAGACCTGACGGTCAAGCGCGGTCAGCGTCCGGATATGATCTCGTTCGATGCGGTCGGGTTCAAATACCCGAACACGGGCAAGAGCATCTACGAGGGGATGTCTGTCGATATCCGCGCGGGCGAGAAGCTGGCGCTGGTCGGCCCCTCGGGCAGCGGCAAATCGACTTTCGTCAAGTTGATACAGCGTTTGTATAACGTGACGGAGGGCGTCATCCGCATCGACGGTCAGGACATTTCGCAGGTCACGCTGGAAAGCCTGCGCCGTTCGATTTCGCTGGTGCCGCAGGATCCTATCCTGTTTCACCGGTCGCTGTCCGAAAACATTTCGTATGGCAACCGCGGCGCAACGCAGGATGAAATCGTGGCGGCGGCCAAGAAAGCCTTCGCGCATGAATTCATCATGAGCCTGCCCAAGGGCTACGATACGCTGGTGGGCGAGCGCGGCGTGAAACTGTCGGGGGGCGAGCGTCAGCGCGTGGCGATTGCCCGCGCCATTCTGGCCGATGCGCCGATCTTGATTTTGGACGAGGCAACGTCGAGCCTGGATTCAATATCGGAGCATTATATCCAGCAGGCATTGGAAAGACTGACGGCCGGCCGCACGACGATTACCATCGCGCACCGGCTGTCGACGATCCAGAAGGCCGACCGCATTCTGGTCTTCGACAAAGGCCAGATCATCGAGCAGGGCGACCACGCCACGCTGATGAGCAACCCGCAATCCCGCTACAAGGCGCTGTATGACATGCAGGCCCTGGAGCTGATCCCCGAGCTGCCCGAAGGCGAGGGGGGAGAGATTGCGGAGAAGGCCGCTGCCGCGAACGATTAAAAAACGCGTAAAACGAAACCCCCGCGGGAGAATCACCCGTGGGGGTTTTTGCCTTTAAATACGGGACTTTTCTAAAATTTCTTGACTATGGGAAAGTGCGCCCATACTATTATTTTTTCGGTCTTAAAAGATCAACAAAGCAAAGCGCGAGAGAGGGTTCGGACAAGAAATGGAATTCCACGAGATCAAGGCATTTACCCGCAAGGGGCTAAACGTCATCGGCAACCCGGCAACGGTTGCGATCGTGGATGAATTTCCGTCTGACGAAGATATGGGCCGTGCGGCGCGCAAGCTGGCATCCCCCATGACCACATTCGTACGCGCAACCGAAAACAAGGGCGTGTACGACATCCGCCACTTCTCGCCCGATGGCGACGAATGCCACGTTTGCGGCCATGCCACGATGGCGGCGGTCGAGCTGCTGCTGCGCGAGAACCCCGAGTTCCGCGACAATGGCAAGCTGACCATGAAAATGAATCCGAAATTCGGCGTCAGCGCAAAAAGCGAGATTATTGCCGATATCGATGGTGACAACATTTCCCTGCATATGCCTGCGATCATTGATTTGCAGCCCATGACCGACCCCGCGTTCTACAAAGAGCTCGCCGCTGGTCTGCGCGTGCCCGAAGAGGAAATTGAAAAGCCCGTCTTTTTCGCGCCCCGCGTGCGCGATCTGGTTGTGCGCTTCAAAAGCGCCGAGACGCTGCTAGCGCTTGAACCCGATTTCCCGCGCCTCAAGCAAATGGCGATAGAAGGTAAATACCAGCATGAAGGCCTGATGGGTACGGCGAAGTCGATCATTGACGGCTACGACGTCATCAACCGCGTGTTCCTGCCTGGTATCGACGTGGACGAAGACATCGCCTGCGGTTCGGGTAATTGCTCGGTCATTCCGTATTGGGTGGTCAAAAGCCAGGACGGCTTCGGCCCCGAAAAGCGCGATTTCAAAGTGATCTATCCCTATCCGCCGGGCGGCGAGGGGACATGTGGCGGCGTGCAGGATCTGCACCTCGACGTGGATAAGGCCGAAATCACCCTTACGGGTCAGGCCTTCTATGCCAAAAACATCAAAATCGATCTTCCCCAGCAAGAAAGCGGACGAGAGCGACAAAACGGCCCGCGTCCCTGATACGGGGGATGCCGGGTCGTCACGGGTTCCGCGGGTCGCATTTCGGCCCGTGATCCGGTCGTCTACCTCGCCGCAACAACGGCTTGCTATACATCTATAAATTATGTATAATTAGCATGTTTCGGCAATTAACCCACTGTATTTACTGGGAAGATTGAAATGCTTTTTAAGTCTGAAAGATGTGCCTACCGCGAATTCGGTACCGATGCCGACGGGATGGGCTTTGCCGAAAAATTTCCGAAGCTGGCGGACGATATCCGCGATCACGGCGTCAATTACCTGATGTCCAAAGAATACCCCGGCCGCGACCAGCTGGCATCTGCCATTCGCCGCATGCCGGAATATCTCTGCTTCCTCAAAACCACCTGCCGCAAAGACTTTTTCTTCGCGGCCTTTGACCAGACCGCGATTGTGCGTGGCGGAGAGCCGGGCGCGAAAAAGACGGGGCAGAAAGATGTCGAGAAATTCATCCTCGAGCGCCTGAAAAACCAGCTGACCGAACCGCGCACCGATTTCGAATTTGTGGTGCAGGTCGGCCCCAAAGTGATCGGCTACGTCGAGCTGTTCGACCGCAAGAAATTCGATGGCGGCGTGCAGTGCGAACGTGGCCTCTTTATCTCGCCCGACGAGCAGGCGAACGGCTACGGCAAAGAAGCCATTCTGGCCGTGACCGACTACGCCTTCAAAGTGCTGGGCATGGACCGTATTTTCACCATGGCGGATCCGAACAACTTTCGCTCCGTCAACAACATCGTCAATAACAGCGGCGGTTTGAAAACGGGCGAAACCGAAAGCAAATATGCGCATCTGGATGGCGGCGGGCAGAAACGTTATCTGTTCCACATCTATCCCGAAAACTTCTATGCGGCCGTCGCCGAAAAAGGCAACCAGTCCTACATGATGACGCAAATGCCCGAAGCGCCAAAGCCTGCGGCAGAGGGCGGCAACGCAGCCCCCGCGGTGCGCCGCGCGCCGCCGCCGCGCCCGAACGCCTAAGCGCAAAAGACGAAACAAAAAAAGGCCGGAGAAATTTTCTCCGGCCTTTTTCTTTGCGTGTTTTTTTAGATATCAAGAATGCCGTAAATCGCCGTTTTCTCGCCCACCAGCCACGCCCATTGATGGTCGCCGTAGCTGTAATGCCACCACTCGGCGGGGTAGTTGATGAGGCCTGCATTCTCCATCGCCGTTTTCAAAATGGCGCGGTTCTTTTGTTGCTCCGGCGTGAGGCCGGGGCTGTCGGTTTTTGTTTTCTCGTGCTTCTCGTGCATCTTGGTGCCCATGTCGTATTCATTGCCCTGTGCATCGCAGAGCGTCAGGTCAACGGCGCAGGCCGCCATATGCCCGCTGCCGATACCGTCGTAGGGGCAGGCGGTAAAATTCTCGCACATTTTAAACAGCGTCTCGTCGTCCATATCGGGATAACGTTCGCGCATTTGCCTGTTCGTGTTCGCCCATAGTTTTTCCTGCTTGGCAAACGAACGGTAAGTTTCAAAAACCATCATGTGGTAACCGGCGGGCAGGCTGTCCCTGGCTTGTTTCAGCTGCGCATACACCGCGGCGCGGATGCGGAAATCGTCATTGCGGTAGTTATTGATGAAAAAACCATCCGCCTCGGAAACGGTCGCAATTTCCGGCGTGCCGTTTTCGGGCAGCAGCTGGATAGATTTCAGATCCATGACAAAAGGTTCGACCATTTCGTATTTGCGCGCCGCGGGCGCGTCCTCCGGTATTTCAAGGCAATGGGATGGGCGAGGCACGGCCATGTGCAAAAAACACCTGCACAAAAAGGCAAAAACCACCGCAGACCAAGATTAAACCAAAAATATGGCATGGCAAACCGTTTTTCTGGCAAAGGCCGGATTTTAAACGGTTATCAACGGTTTAGGATTGGGCTAAAATAGCTGCGTACAGATTCTCCGCTTTTTCTCGCACATGAGGTATGAGATGCGTTTTACGGTTTCCTCCCTATCCCTGATGGCCGCCGCGGCGGTAGTTGTCACGCTGTCGCTGGGGGCATGCAGCAACACCAAACATGATGCGGTCAGCTCGAATGCGCTGAGCGCCGAAGAGAAAATGGCACCCGCCGAAGGCTTGCGTCTGACGCGTTTGTTTGACGGTCCTGTCAAAGGCTCCGATGCGCGTTTCAAACGTCTGGAAGAGGCCGTGCAGACAATGCGCGATGACGTCGATGTCTTTGCCCCCAATATTGAACAGCGTCTCTCCACGCTGGAAAAAGCAGCCGTGGCGAAACCCGAACTGACGGAAGAGCAGGCGTCCAAGCTGGTCAAGAAAGAAGTGAAGATCGTGGGCGATGTCTCTGCGGTGCGCATCGGCGACCATCTGGATAAAACGCGGATCGTCCTTGACATGACGAATGTGCCCGAAGGCCGCAGCCGCATGGAAAACGACGGCAAGCGTCTGGTGGTCGAACTGCCCGCGTTCCGCTGGAAAGCCGCCGAGAGCTTCAAGGCCAATAGCGGCGCGCTGGTGTCGGGGTGGAAATACGAATACGGCCAGCTGGTTGTCGACCTGCTGGCACCGGCCACGGTAAAAGAACAGCTGGTGATCCCCGCCAAGGGCAAGGCGCCGTCGAAACTGGTCATCGACCTGTTCGCAAAAGGCGTTCACCAATAAGGGCTTAGGATCGCCGTTGCGGGGCTAATGCTCAAAACATTGATATATAAAGAAAAAACCCGCCACTGTGCGGGTTTTTTCTGGACGCGTGTGTTTCAATATGGTAATAAAGATGCATTCCATTTCAAGGGGATCATCATGACCGACCAGCCCGATCACAATCAGCCGTCATCTGAAAAGCCCGCAGGCAAAAAATCCGAAGGCAAAAAACCCGAAGCGCGTATCGTTCAAAAAGACCGCGTATTCGACGGCTTTTTCAAAATGGACGAGCTGACGATCGAGCAGGATACCCACGACGGTGGGAGCATGACGGTCAAGCGTTTGATTTTCGAGCGTGGCCACGCCGTGGCCATTCTTGGCTATGACCCTGCGCGCGACGAAGTGTTGCTGGTCAACGAAATGCGCCCTGGTTTGCTGGCGGCGGGGGATTATCCGTTCAACGACTCTCTACCCGCTGGCATGATCGACGCGGGTGAAGACGAAATCACCGCCGCCAAGCGTGAAATGCTGGAGGAGACGGGGATGGAGCTGCAAAACCCCCAGATGATCCACCCGGGCGCCTATGTCAGCTCAGGCGGCACGTCAGAGCGTCTGGCGCTGGTTTTCGGCACCGTCGACATGACCAAAGCCGGCGGCGTGCACGGTCATGCGTCGGAGGGCGAAGATATCAAGACCGTCATCCTGACATCCGATGAATTCATCAGCCGCGCCGAAAGCGGCGCGCTCAAGGACATGAAGAGCCTTGTCTGCGCCTTCTGGCTTGCCAAGAACCGCGACAGCATCCGCACCGCCCACGCGGCCGAGAATGCGCGAAATGATAATCCGGCGCAACCGTCTGCCCAGCGCCAGCCCAAGCCCTGATCGCTGTTTTTATCCCCTGTCGGAAAGAGGGGATTGACTTATGCTCCTTGAGAGTATAAAAAATACTCAATAGGAGCATATTCAAGGAGAATCACCCGATGACCGCGCCCACCAAAGACGGCAAAAAACTCGAAGCCCGCGTCAAAAGCGTGCGCAACGAATTTAACGGCTTTCTCAAGATCAACCGCTACGAAATCGAAGCCGACCGTCACGAAGGCGGCAAGGAAACATACGAGCGTCTGGTGATGGAACGCGGCCATGCGGTCGCCATTCTGGCCTATGACCCCAAGCGCGATGAAGTCGTGCTGGTCAACGAAATGCGCCCCGGCATTCTGGCGGCGGGGGAATACCCCTATACCGACACGCTGCCCGCAGGCGGCATTGCCAAAGGCGAGACGGCCGTCGACGCCGCCATCCGTGAAACCACCGAAGAAACCGGCCTGACGCTGAAGGACGCGCGGCAAATTCAGGATGCCTATGTCAGCGCAGGCGGCACGTCCGAAAAAATTTCGATCGTTGTCGGCATTGTCGATACCTCCGCAGGCAGCGGCATTTTCGGCAACGAAAATGAAAAAGAAAACATCAAAACCCGCATGGTATCGGCCAAGGATTTCATCAACGAAGTCAAAACCGGCGTCAACAACGATATGAAGACGATTATCGGCGGCTACTGGCTGGCCGAACACCGCGACGCTTTGCGCGCACAGTACGCGCCCCAAGCGCCGGTGGCAAAGCCGCCGAAGCCGTAAGCGAAAATAAATTCTCCGCACAAAAAAAGCCCCGCAGATTTTGCGGGGCTTTTTTTGTGGATGCGTTGTCCGGTTAAACGTCGAACTTCACACCCTGCGCGAGCGGCAGGGCGGTGCCGTAGTTGACGGTATTGGTCGACCGGCGCATGTAGGCTTTCCAGCTGTCGGAACCGCTTTCGCGGCCGCCGCCGGTTTCTTTTTCGCCGCCGAATGCGCCGCCGATTTCAGCGCCGGATGTACCCAGGTTGACGTTGGCGATGCCGCAGTCGGAACCGGCAGCGGAGGTAAACAGTTCTGCCTCGCGCACATCATTGGTGAAGATGCACGAAGACAAGCCTTGCGGCACGTCGTTTTGCATCGCAATCGCTTCTTCGATCTTGCCGTATTTCACCACGTACATGATGGGGGCGAAAGTTTCGTGCTGCATAACCTCGTGATGTTTGGGCATTTCAACCACGGCGGGGGTGACGTAATAGGCATTCGGGTATTCTTTGGCGAAGACACGCTCGCCGCCTGTGACTTTACCGCCGGCGGCCTTCGCTTTTTTCAGTGCGGCCTGCATGGCGTCAAACGCGTCTTTGTCGATCAGGGGGCCCAGCAGGGTATTGGCATCCAGGGGGCTTCCGATTTTGCTGTCGCTGATGGATTTGTACGCTTTTTTGACGCGCGCGGTGAAGCCCGCGGCGATGTCTTTTTGCACGATCAGGCGGCGCTGCGACGTGCAGCGCTGGCCGGCGGTGCCGACCGCGCCAAAGACTGTGGCCATCAGGGCGAGGTCTTGGGTCGCCGACGGCGTCAAAATCATGGCGTTGTTGCCGCCGAGTTCGAGGATGCATTTGCCGAAGCGTGCGGCCACGCGCGGCGCCACTTCGCGGCCCATGCGGGTCGATCCGGTCGCCGAGATAATGGGGATGCGTTTGTCGTCCACCATTTTCGCGCCGACTTTGCGCTCGCCGATCACCAGTTCGGACAGGCCTGCGGGGGCTTTGCCAAAACGGCGGGCGGCCTCCAGGAACAAGGCCTGGCAGGCCATCGCCGTCAGCGGTGTTTTTTCGGACGGTTTCCAAACCACGCTGTCGCCGCAAACAACGGCAAGCGCAAAGTTCCAGCACCAGACGGCAACAGGGAAGTTAAAGGCGGAGATAACGCCGACCACGCCCGCGGGGTGCCAGTTTTCCTGCATCTTGTGCATCGGGCGTTCGGAGGCAATCGTCAGGCCGTACAGCTGGCGCGACAGGCCGACGGCGAAATCGCAGATGTCGATCATTTCTTGCACTTCGCCGAGACCTTCGGTGAGGATCTTGCCGCACTCCAGCGTTACCAGTTTGCCAAGGTCGTCTTTGTTCTCGCGCAGGACTTCGCCGAACACGCGGATCAGCTCGCCGCGCTGGGGGGCGGGGACGGTGCGCCAGTTCAGGAATGCGTCATGCGCGCTTGCGATTTTCTTTTCCAGCTGCGCGGGCGTGTCCATCTTGACGATGCCGATGACGGAGCCGTCGATGGGTGTCGTGACTTTCAGGTTGCCGACCGAAAAATCCTTCCCGTCCACGCCCATTTTTTTGAGCAAATGGGCGGCGCTGTCGGCCAAAGAAATCACTTGTACATTCGTTGCATCGGCGGTTTTTTTACGGGCGGTCATGGCGCTCTCCTGCTTTGAAACCTTGAGTATGGGATGCGATTAATATGCGCCAAAGCGGCTGATATCTCAATAGATTGCGCAGCCTTTCTTGACATAATTAACGGTTGGTGTTATTGTGTCCCGCAATAAAAAATTCATACCGAGGAGCTGTCATGCCGCAAAAATCCCAACCTGCCGCCCACGCGTCCGAACCTGTGTCCAAAGCCGGTGTTTTTGCGTATGTCGCCGCAAGTGTTCTGGCGATTGGCGCGGCGGGCGCAACGGTGGCGTTCAACAGCGCCGTGCAAAAAGCGCAGGACAACGATCCCGTATTCGTGATGCCGACCGCGCAGCAGCGTATAGAAGATATGGGCTTCAGCAACGTGCATTTCCAGACGTTCAATAAATCTGCCGATAAGCCCGCCCAACTGACGTTTACAGCCGAAAAAGACGCGCTGCCCTACAGCGGCGAAGCGCATTGCACCAGCACGTCGTGCCCGCGCATTACCGTGAAGCTCGACCCTGCTGTGAAATTCGGCAGCTGATAAAAATCAGACCGTCCAGTCGAGGATGACCTTGCCCGTGCTGCCCTCTAGCATGGCGTCGAACGCTTTCTGGTAGTCGGCGGCGGGGAAGATGTGGGTGATGACGCCCGATACATCCAGACCGGATTGCACCACGGCTTTCATTTTATACCATGTTTCAAACATCTCGCGGCCATAGATGCCTTTCAGCGTCAGGCCTTTGAAAATCACATGGTTCCAGTCAATCGCCGTGTCGGCGGGCGGGATGCCGAGGATGGCGATTTTGCCGCCGTGGCGCATGGTTTCCGTCATCTGGCGAAACGCCTGGGCATTGCCCGACATTTCAAGACCAACGTCGAACCCTTCGGTCATGCCCAGCTCCTTCATGACATCGCGCAGCGATTGTTTGGCCACATTCACGGCGCGCGTCGCGCCCATTTTACGGCCAAGGTCGAGGCGGTATTCGTTTACGTCCGTAATGACGATATGACGCGCACCCGCATGCTTGGCAATGGCGACAGCCATGACGCCAATGGGGCCCGCGCCCGTAATCAGCACATCTTCGCCAACCAGATCGAACGACAGCGCGGTATGCACGGCATTGCCCAGCGGGTCAAAAAATGATGCGACATCGTCGGAAATTTTTTCATCGCTAATCGGAAATACGTTGAACGCGGGCAGCGCGAAGTATTCAGCAAAGCAGCCCTGACGGTTGACGCCGACGCCCACCGTCTTGATGCACAGGTGCATCTTGCCGCCGCGGCAGTTGCGGCATTTGTGACAGGGCAGGTGCCCTTCGCCCGATACGCGCTGGCCGATGTGCAGGCCGGATATATTGGCGCCGATCTTGGCAATCTCGCCCACGTATTCGTGGCCGGTAATCATGGGCACGGGCACGGTTTTCTGCGCCCATTCATCCCATTTGTAAATATGCAGGTCGGTGCCGCAAATGGCGGTTTTGCGGATTTTGATGAGAACGTCGTCGGGGCCGATTTCCGGCACCGGCGCTTCGATCATCCAGATGCCTTCTTTGGCTTCTTTTTTGGAAAGGGCGCGCATTTTTTTGTTCCTTTGAATTCAATAACCGAACGCGAACGAGATAAATACAGTGACCGCAAAGATAGACCCCAATACAGCCGGTGATAAAATCAACCAATAGGCAATTGCGGCGATGCATTTGTAGGGACTTTTGATGGGCAGAAAGAGTATTGCGATTGAACTGGGTAAATTCAGGATAAGTGATTTTATGTAGACGCTACCCTGCAAGTTTTGAGGCATCATGTCCATTGTGGGGGTTAGTGCAAAGACCATGACAGCTGGCAACAGAAGTAAGGCCGCTATCACGGCATGTACATGAGGGTGTATGCCTTTGTAGGGCGGTATGTTCAGAGCGGGGGCGTCAAAAGGATTTTCTGTTCCTTCTTTCTGCCCCGCGTTGTTGCCAGGGGTATCTATCATTTAATAATACCTAGTTCACGGCCAATTTTTTCGAACGCGGCGATGGCGCGATCAAGATGCGCTTTGTCATGTGCTGCCGACATTTGCGTGCGGATGCGCGCTTTGTTCTGCGGCACGACGGGGTAGGAGAAGGCGATGACGTAGAGGCCTTCTTCCAGCAATCTGTCCGCCAGTTTTTTGGCCAGCACGGCGTCATAGATCATCACGGGGATAATCGGATGTTCACCCGGGATGAGGTCGAAACCGAGGGCGGTCATTTTCTCGCGGAAATATTTCGCGTTACCGCGCAGTTTTTCCAGACGCTCCGGCGTTTTTTTGATCAGATCGATGGCGGCGATCGAAGCCGCGGCAATCGACGGCGCCAGCGTGTTTGAAAACAGATAGGGGCGGCTGCGTTGGCGCAGCCATTCGATGATTTCTTTTTTGCCCGACGTATAACCGCCCGACGCACCGCCGAGGGCCTTGCCGAACGTACCGGTAATGATATGCACGCGGTCTTGCACGCCCCAATGCTCGGGCGTGCCCGCGCCGGTTTTGCCGGTGAAGCCGACGGCGTGGCTGTCGTCGACCATCACCATGGCATCGTATTTTTCGGCCAGATCGCAAATGGCGGGCAGGTTGGCGATGATGCCATCCATCGAAAAAACACCGTCCGTGACGATAAGACGGTAGCGTGCGCCGGAGGCTTCTTTCAATTTCGCTTCCAGATCCGCCATGTCGTTATTTTTGTAGCGGAAGCGCGATGCCTTGCACAAACGGATACCGTCGATGATGCTGGCGTGGTTCAGCTCGTCGCTGATCACCGCGTCTTGCTCCCCCAGCAGGGTTTCAAACAAGCCGCCGTTGGCGTCAAAGCACGACGTGTAGAGGATGGTGTCTTCCATCTTCAGGTATTCGCTGACGGTACGCTCCAGCTGCTTGTGAAGGTCTTGCGTGCCGCAGATAAAACGAACGGAGGCAAGGCCAAGGCCATGCGTATCAAGCGCCTTGTGCGCGGCCGCGATCAGGTCGGGGTGGTTGGCAAGGCCGAGGTAGTTATTGGCGCACAGGTTGATGACCTGTTTGTCATCGTTCTGCGCCTGATGCACGGTGATGTCGGCCTGCTGGGGAGAGACAATAACACGCTCAGATTTATACAGCCCCTGCGTATGCAGCGCGGCGGTTTCATCGGCGAGGTGTTTGAGGATCGGTTTGGTCGTCATGTCTCTGAGTCTCCCTGTAAATAGGGGAAGACTCTAGCACATCAATCCGGCAAATGGCACGATGCCAAACCGCGCTTTTCCAAATATTGCTGATGGTAATCTTCGGCAATAAAGAAAGTTGCGGCGGGTGCGATATCGGTGACGATCTCTTGTTTGTATTTTCCCGAAGCGGCAAGGCGGGCGCGGCTGGACTCGGCGGCTTCCTGCTGCGCTACGGAATAGGTGAAGATGGCGCTCCGGTACTGCGTGCCTACGTCGGGGCCTTGGCGGTTCAGCTGGGTCGGGTTGTGGCATCGCCAGAAAAGGTCGAGCAAGGCGTCATAGCTGATCACATTCGGGTCGAATTCAACCAGCACCACTTCGGCATGGTTGGTGTTGCCCGCGCACACTTCCTTGTACGTGGGATTATCCGTATGGCCGCCCATGTACCCGGCGGCGGTATACGCCACGCCCTCCAGCTTGCGGAATGCGGCCTCTACGCCCCAGAAACATCCTGCGCCAAATGCTGCTTTTTCCATCGGAAACTCCTTTGCTTTGATATAAGGTAGGGGGAGAGAAGTCAGGGGGCAAGGGACATGGAAAAAATCATCGCAGGCCTGCGCCAGCGTATCGAGCATTTGCAGGAAGAAATCGAACAGCAAATCGACCGAAAACGCAACGAATTCCGATACCGTATCGAAAAGCGCCGCGTCGTGTTTGAACAGGAAGTCGCCGAGCGCCACCGCGCGCTGCGCATGAAAATATCGCAGTTTCTGCGCACCTCCAAAGTTCCCTATATACTGACCGCGCCGCTGATTTACAGCCTGATCGTGCCGTTTGTTCTTATTGATGTTTTTGTCACGGTGTACCAGCAGGTGTGTTTCCGCGTTTACGGCATTCCATTAGTCAAACGCAGTGAATATGTGGTGATGGATCGCAAGTATTTGCAGTACCTGAACTGGATCGAAAAGCTGAACTGCGTTTACTGCGAATACGGCAACGGTGTGATTTCGTATGTGCGCGAGGTTGCTGCCCGCACCGAACAATTCTGGTGCCCCATCAAACACGCCAAAAAGGTGAAAGACGCGCACGGCAGATATCTTGAATTCATCGAATACGGCGATACCAATAATTTCCGCGCACAGCTCGCCTTGCAGCGCGACCGCTGCCGTGCCTGCGAACAGGGCAGCGGATGTGCAATCGGAGGCGATACGCCGCAGCACCCCATCACCATTCAAATGCCCAAACAGGACGGCGATAAATAATGACCGGAACTTTGACGCCATCCACGCGCATGATGCCGCGCCAAACGTTATTTGCCTGCCTGCTGTTGATTGGCGTGGGGCTTTGCCTGTTTCCGTTTGTAACAGCGCCGATGGCGCTGGCGGCGGGTGCAGTGATGGCGCTGGCCATGGGAAACCCGCTGCAAGATAAATGCATGAAAACGGCGCAGCGCGTCCTGATTTTCTCCGTCGCCGGTCTGGGGGCGGGCATGAATTTGACCGAAGTGCTAAAGGCGGGCGCGGCGGGCATGGGTTATACGGCGGCGGGTATTGCGGCCGCGTTGGCGATGGGGGCGGGGCTTGCCTATCTGCTGCGTACCGACCGCGATACATCGGTGCTGGTCAGCGTCGGCACGGCTATTTGCGGGGGCAGCGCGATTGCCGCTGTCGCTCCTGTTATTCGCGCACGGCAGGAAAGCATCGCCATGGCCTTTGCCGTGGTGTTTGTTTTGAATGCGGCGGGGCTGCTGATTTTTCCGCCGCTTGGGCATTACTTCGGCCTGACGCCCGCGCAGTTTGGTTTGTGGGCAGCTTTGGCGGTGCATGATACCAGCTCGGTCGTTGGGGCGGCGGCGGCCTATGGCGGCGATGCGCTTGATCATGCCGTGGTGCTCAAGATGGCGCGTGCGCTGTGGATTTTCCCGCTGGCTTTGCTGATCGCCTATGCGTGGCCGCGGCCGCGTGATGCGGCGGGGGGTAAAATGCCCAAAATGAAATTTCCGTGGTTTATTCCGGCATTTATTGCTGTGGCCGCGTTTTTTACGTTCCTGCCGCAGCTGTCGGCGGTGGCGGGCATCATCGAATTCGCCGCCCGCCGCGGCATGTGCGTGACGCTGTTTTTGATTGGCAGCACCATCACCATCGCCGCCCTGAAATCTGTCGGCTGGCGCCCGCTGCTGCTGGGCGGTCTGCTGTGGGCGTTTGTTGCGGCGGTATCGCTGGGCGTGATCCGCGCCGGATGGATCGGCTGAATTATTCCTCGCTGCCTTCGGGCACATATGCCGCGCCGATGTGCTGTTCGCCGCGCGCTTCGGCCAGGGCGATTTGTTTTTGGCGCTCGGCAGATCGTGCCTTGCGCTCTTCAGTCAGGCTGTCATGGCAATGGGGGCAGGCGATGCCTTCGATATATTTCGGGCTTTGCAGGTCTTTGGGCCCTACGGGGTGACGGCAGGAAGGGCAGAGGATATAGCTGCCTTCCTCAAGCCCATGTTTTACCGCCACGCGCTGGTCGAATACGAAGCATTCGCCTTCCCACATGCTTTTTTCGGGCGGCATTTCCTCCAGGTACTTCAGGATGCCGCCTTTAAGGTGATAGACTTCCTCAAACCCCAGTTTCTTCATATAGGCCGATGCTTTTTCGCAGCGGATGCCGCCCGTGCAGAACATGGCGACTTTTTTGTTTTTGGCAGGGTCCAGGTTTTTTTCGACATAGTCGGGAAACGCACGGAAGCTTTCGGTTTGCGGGTTCACGGCGTTTTTAAACGTGCCGATTTTTATTTCGTAATCGTTGCGCGTATCGATGACAACCGTATCGGGGTCTGAAATAACATCGTTCCATTCTTGCGGCGATACATAGGTGCCGACCGTTTCATTGGGGTCGACATCAGGCAGGCCGATCGTGACGATCTCTTTTTTCAGGCGCACCTTCATGCGGTAAAACGGCTGTTCGCTGGCCGTCGACTCTTTGTGTTCCAGATCCTGAAAGCCGGGATAGCGGCGGATGTGATGAAGGACAGCGTCAATGCCGCTTCGGCTGCCCGCGATGGTGCCGTTGATGCCTTCGTGTGCGATCAGCAATGTGCCGCAGATGTTGTGGTCATCGCAGATCGCGCGCAATTCAGACTGTACCTGTTCGGTATTGTCGATACGGGAGAATTTGTACAGGGCGGCAACAACAAAAGCATTCATGGCCTATCTCATCATCTTCGCGCAAAAGACGCGCATTTACATGCGCGTATCCTATGCGATACGCGGCCGGATTTCATCTGATTTTAGCGGGATATCCTCTTAGTTCTTGTGCGCAACGACGACAAGGTCAAACAGGCAGCCCATGGGGGATGCGGGACCGGTCGCCGATGCTTCGGTGCCGTTAATCACGTCACCTGCCTGCACAGCATCCTGGCTGCACAGTTTATAGGTACGGGTTTCTGTTTTGACGCTGTGCGCGGGGCAGGGCATGGTATTGCCGTAGCGTGCCTTGCGTTCGGTCACATCGACGGAAATATGCGTTTCGTTTTCAACGATGGGCGACGGGATCAGAGATTTTTTTACACTGACATTCGACACCGTGCCGCTGATTTCGCAAGCGGGCGGCGTCACCGCATTGGTGTCTGCCGCTGCATAGGCGTGGTGGATACCTGCCGCGCTCGCAAAGAGTGCCGCGCAAAGGCCGAGGGTGTAGAAAAAGGTAGATGTCTGTGCCATGTGTTTTCTCCGGCCGCGTCCGGCGCGTGCCCTATGTCCACAGCATAGCGCAAAATCAAGGCTGTGCGGCGGGAAAATAAAATCCTTTTATATCATCGGCTTAATTTATTTGACAAGATTGAGAGGGTTGGCTAAGTTATCCATAATTTAAGAAATCATTTATAGGTGTATTATGAACTACAACGGAATTGGCTGGGCGTTTAACATTGTGGCGGCATCTCTCATCGGTCTCGGTGGGCATACTGTATACGAAGCGATGAAACATCCGACGCAGATGCCGCAAAACGAGGCGCTGAAAGTGACCGTGCTGCTAAGCGGTGCTCAGGATGCAGTCCTGCAGTCATGCGAAAATAAACTGGCGCGCAACCAGCCGTGTACGGCGGATGAAACCAAAGCCTATGCAGCCATTAAACAGAACGATGCACGCGCAAAAATGGGCGTGTTTTCGGTTCTGTTCGGCACGCCGCTGCTGGTGGGTGGTGCCATTATTGCAGCGGGCAGCCGCCGCGAAAACAAGGCGAAGCCTGCTGCGCCCAAAGCCTGATGGTGCAATAGACAAACAAAAAAAGCCCGCCGTGTATGGCGGGCTTTTTTTGTTTGTCTGAAAGCGCGGCGGGGATTATGCCGCGAGGCTTTCGAGATCAAGTTCGTGCTGTTTCAGGTCAACCGAAACCAGCTGCGATACGCCGCGCTCGCTCATGGTCACGCCATACAGGCGATCCATGCGCGACATCGTCATCCGGTGGTGGGTAATGACGATGAAGCGGGTGCTGGTTTCTTTGGCCAGATCTTCCAGCAGGGTGCAGTAACGGTCAACGTTGCTTTCGTCCAGCGGGGCGTCAACCTCGTCCAGCACGCAGATGGGGGCGGGGTTGGTCAGGAACATGCCGAAGATCAGCGCGATCGACGTCAAGGTCTGTTCGCCACCCGACAGCAGCGACAGAACCGTGAGCTTTTTGCCCGGCGGCTGCGCGTAGATTTCAAGGCCGGAGTCGAGAATATCATCCGCCTCAACCAGCTTCAGGTAAGCCGAGCCACCGCCGAACAGACGGGTGAACAGCTTTTGGAAGTGGGTATTGACGGTGTCGAACGCGGCCAGCAGACGCTCGCGCGCTTCTTTGTTCAGCTTGTTGATGCCTTCGCGGAGTTTGTCGATCGCGGCGACCAGGTCGGCGCGTTCGGTTTCCATCGTGGTCATCTGGTCGGTGATTTCCTGCGCTTCGACTTCGGCGCGCAGGTTCACGGGGCCCATGTTGTCGCGTTCGCGCAGCAAACGCTCCAGCTTGGACTGCCAGCTGTCGATATCACCAAGGTCTTCGGTGTTCAGCTCCAGCTTGGCGACCAGTTCTTCGGGCGTGCAGCTGAATTTTTCGAAGATCGTCGCTTCGATGCCGGACTGGCTATGCTGCGTGTTGCTGACGTTGGCCTGCGCCATGGCGCGGGCTTCGCGGGCATCGGACAGCGCGCTTTCGGCGGCGCGCAGGGTGCGCTGCAGTTCGTTCGCGCTGTTTTCGGTGACGGCGAGGGCATCAGCCGCTTGCTGGCGGCGCTCTTCGGCTTCGGTGATCTGCTCCAGCAGCGCATTTTGCTCTGCCTGAATTTTGGCAGGGCGGCCCGAGAGGTTTTCCAGCACGGCGCTGGTTTGCGCGATACGCGCTTCCAGTTCCAGCAGGCGCTCGCCCACACGCTCAAGGCGCGCGTTCCAGCTTTCGATGTCGCTGGCGATCTGTTGCAGGCGGCGGGCGCGGTTTTCACCGGCGCGGCGTACATCTGCATAGACCGCCTGCTGTTCGGCCAGTTGCTGGCGCTGTTCGCTGACGGTGGATTTCATCGCAGCGATGCGTTCGCGGCTTTCGGTCGTTTCGGGCAGGCCTGCAAGGGTATCGCGCGCTTCGGCCAGCGAGGCTTCGGCGGCTTCGATGTCTTGCGTGGCCGCTTCGATCGACGTGGTCAGGCTAGACAGCTTCGCGGTGACTTCGGTCAGCTGGTTGCTGAGCGCGGTGTGGCGGCGGCGCAGGCCGTTCAGGCTTTCTTCGGCCTGACGGTTGGCGGTGCGCGCGGTCGCCACGGCGTCAATCGCGGTGGTGCGGGTTTGTTTGGCGGCTTCGGCATCGCTGCGCGCGGTGTCCAGTTTGGATTGCAGCGCGTCGATTTCCGATTCCAGATCGGCCAGGCGGTTTTTCTGCTCAAGGCGGATCGCCGCCGCGTTTTCCGCATCGGGCGATACAACCAGACCATCCCAGCGCCATGCGCCGCCGTCGCGGGTGACGAGGCATTGGCCGGGCTTCAGCTGCGGCATCAGGCCTTCGGCTTCGGCGGTGGTTTCGACGATACCGATTTGCGACAGGATGCGCGCCAGCGCCTTCGGTCCTTGAACCGAAATCGACAGCGGTCGGGCAGAACCGGGCAGGGATGCGGCTTCGGTATATTCCGGCAGTTCGCGCCAGAAAATAGGTGCGTTGCCATCCAGCGCGGCCTGCAGGTCGTCGCCCAGCGCAACGGCGAGCGCTTTTTCAAGACCCGCGTCCACATTCAGAAGGTCGATAACAGGCTGGTAGCCTTCCTGCGGGTTGCGCAGGATACGGCGCAGCGCGTCCGCTTCGGCGGTCAGCTGTGAAAAGCTGCGCTGAACGCTTTGCAGGGCGTCGTTGGTTTCCTGCGCGCGCAGGTCGGCAGCGGCGCGGTCGGCTTCGGCCGTGTCCAGCGCGGCGGTCGCGGCGGCATAAGTTTCTTCGGCGGCCGTAATCTCGCTGCCGATGGTGTCGAGTTCAGCCTTGCCCGGCGTGTTTTCCAAGAGGCGCGTGTGCTGCGATTCCAGTTCGGTTTTGCGCGATTGCAGGTTCGCCACGCGGCGTTCCAGATCGCCCATCTGGCGTTCGGCGGCATTGCGCGCTGCTTCCTGCGCGGCCGTTTCTTCGGTCAGCAGGGTCAGTTCGGTTTCGCTTTTCTCGACGGTGTTTTGCAGCTCGTCACGCAGGATGCGCGCTTCTTCTTCGCGTTCTCCCTGACGCGCGGCTTCGTCTTCAAGACCGGCGCGCTCTTGGCCAAGGCGGGCGATGGTGTCGCCGGCTTCGGCCTTTTGCGCGTTTTCGTGGCCGATGTCGCGGGTGAATTGCGCCAGCAGGTTTTCGGACTTCACGCGCTCTTCTTCAACCAGGCGCGCTTCGTTCTCCAGCGTACCATAGGCGAGTTTGAGATGCTGAAGGGCGGCGGCCGCTTCAGCTTCGTTCTGGCGCAGTTCAGGCAGGCCGGTCGCGGCTTCGGTCTGCTGGGTGGTGAGGGTCGTCACCTCCAGCGTTTTTTCGCGCACGATGGTTTCTGCTTGTTCAAACGACGCCAGCGCATTGGTGACAGCCAGCAGGCTGGACTGGAATTTCAGGAACAGCAGCGAACCTTCGGCCGTCTGGATATGGCCGGACAGGTTGCGGTAGCGCGATGCCTGACGTGCCTGTTTCTTCAGGCCGTCCAGTTGCGTGTTCATGGCGCCCATGACGTCTTCGACGCGCAGCAGGTTGGTTTCGGCGGCGCGCAGTTTCAGTTCCGCCTCGTGGCGGCGGGCGTGCAGGCCGGAGATGCCGGCGGCTTCTTCCAGCACCATGCGGCGCTGGGTCGGCTTGGCGTTGATCATGTCCGCAACGCGGCCCTGCGATACCAGCGCGGGGGAGTGCGAACCGATGGAGCTGTCGGCAAACAGGATTTGTACATCGCGCATGCGCACGTTCTTGCCGTTGACCTTGTAGGTCGACCCGACGGAGCGTTCGATCTTGCGCGAAACTTCCAGTTCGTCCGCATCGTTCAGTTCAGCCGGCGCGCGGCGATCGGCGTTATCCAGCAGCAGCGATACCTCGGCCGTGTTACGGGCAGGGCGGTTGTCGGTGCCGTTGAAAATAACGTCATCCATGCCGGACGAACGCATGCGCTTGGGCGAGTTTTCACCCATAACCCAGCGAAGGGCTTCGGTCAGGTTGGATTTGCCGCAGCCGTTCGGCCCGACAATGCCTGTCAGACCCTGACCGATTTCAAGCTCGGTATGGTCGACGAAGGATTTAAAGCCGGTGAGGCGAAGACGGGAGAACTGAACCATATGCTTACTGCCCCATGCCCAGCAGTTTATTGACAACTTCGGCCACCTGGCGCGGGTCTTCGGGACCAACCAGCTGGCGGACGTTTTCTGCATTGCGCAGGTTGAAGACCAGCGTGGGGGTCGACACGACCTTGTACAGGGTGCGGCCGTCTTGCTGACGTTTCAGCAGGGCGCGTTCCAGCTCGGCATTGGTCATGCACGATGCGATGAAGTCATCATCCATGCCGGCCAGGTTGCCATAGTCCGCGAGGGCTTTGAGCGGGTTGTCGCTCTTCATCCACTTGTCCTGGTTTTTGAACAGCACTTCGAGCAGGTCGAAGTATTTGTCGTTCTGTGCGCAGCGCGCCATCATGGCGGCCTTCAGCGCGTAGTTGTCGATGGGGTAATCGCGGTAGATGAGGCGAACCTTGCCGCTATCCACCAGCTCGCGCTTCACCGTCGGCAGAACCTCGGTGTGGAACTTGCGGCAATGCGGGCAGGTCAGCGACGCATATTCGATAATCGTGATGGGGGCATCGGCACGGCCGATGGCCCGGTCTTCGGTCGCGCGCAGAATATTTACCGTCAGGGCGGCGGGCTCGTTCAGCAGGCTTTCGGTTTCCGCTGCGTCTGCCGTGCGCTCGGTCGTGTCTACGGGGGCAGCAGCCTTGGGGGTGGCAGCAGCTTCATCAGCCGGCGCGGCTTCCGTCTGTTCTTCGGTGGCGGGCGCTACCGCGGCGGCTTCATCTGCATTTTCAGCTTGGAGGGCTTCGGTTGCGGCAGCTTCTTCAGCTTCCTTCGCGGCGGCGAGGCGCTCTTCGGCCGTCATCTCTTCTGCATCTTCAGACGGAATGGCGGAGGGGTCGATCGTTGCGGCCGTTTCGGTGCCTGTGTTTTTTTCAACAGCCGTTTCAACCGCTGCCGTTTCGCTTTGCGGAACTGCAATCTGCTGCGGCGGTTTTACAAACATGAACACGCCAAGGGCGATGACCAGCAGGGCGACGACAACGATGATCGCGGCCTTGCCTTGCATGTTTTTGAAAGAGGGGTTGTTCGCTTCGCTTTGCATGATATTTCCCTTCGCTGCGCACCGGTTGTGCCGGCGCATTATTAATGTTTTCAAAGCTGTAAGAATCTGCGGTGATTATATGCTTTGAATTCGCAAAAAGGCAACATAACTTCCATATGTTATGTGCAATTTTTTGAACAAAATTCAATATATTAGATGAAACAAAGAGCTTAAAATCTTGTACGGAAAACAAAAAGCGGATATACCATTTTTATGAGAAAAACATTCTTGAAAATGCATGGGCTGGGCAATGATTTCGTCATTTTTGACGGTCGCGAAGGCGTGCCGCTCTACTTATCCACAGAGGCGATTCAAAAACTGGGGGATCGGCATACGGGGATAGGCTTTGACCAGATGGTCATCCTTGATCCGGCAAAATCCAATCAAGCCCATGTTTTTATGCGTATTTTTAACAATGATGGCGGCGAGGTGGGTGCCTGCGGCAACGTAACGCGTTGCGTGGCTGACCTTTTAATGCGTCAAAGCGGCCGCACTGAAATCACCGTTGAAACGGTTGCCGGCTATTTGCATGCGCGCCGTGCGGGGCCGGGCAGGGTTTCTGTCGATATGGGCAAAGTTCGCCTTGGATGGCAAGAAATCCCGCTAAGTGAAGAACAAGACACGCTTTCTGTGATGGTATCCGAAGGGATGTTGAAAAACCCTGTGGCCGTCAACGTGGGCAACCCCCATGCCGTTTTCTTCGTCCAGCATCTGCACGATGTGCCGCTTGAAAAGCTGGGGCCCGTCATTGAAACCCACCCGCTGTTCCCCCAAAAGGTGAATGTGGAGGTGGTGCGGATCGACAGCGACAGCGCCGTCACCATGCGCGTGTGGGAGCGCGGGGTCGGCATTACCCGCGCCTGCGGTACGGGCGCCTGCGCGGCTGCGGTCGCTGCTGCCCGCCGCGGGCTGACAGGGCGCAAGGTTTCGGTCACCCTGGAAGGCGGCGTGCTGGATATCGAATGGCGCGAAAGCGATGACCATGTCGTCATGACAGGTGATGTCGCCGAAGTCTTCAGCGGGACGCTCGCGGACGGTTTCGGCCTATGACGGCACCGGCCCGCCTGCCGGAAGTGCATCGCCACGGGCTTGGGATCGTGCTCATGCTCGGTTCCGCGCTGTCCCTGTCGCTCATGAACGGGGCGGTCAAATGGCTGACGCAGGCGGGATATCATACTTTACAGATTGTGCTGGTGGATTGCCTGTTCGGCTTTTCGGCCATTCTGCTCTGGCTGCTGGCCACGGGGCGCATCCAGTGGGTACGGCGGGTCAGGCCCCTGCTGGGGCTTTATGTGCTGGCGGCGATCTGTTCGTGCTTTGCGCTATTCTATGGTTTTGGGCATGGGCAGCTGGCGCAGATCAGCTCGGTTGTGGCGGGGGCGCCGCTGCTCGTGGCGGTTTTGTCGTACTTCTTTCTGGGGGAGCGTCTGTCACGCTGGCAAGTGACCCTCGCGCTGGCCGGATTCGGCGGTATTTTGCTGGTTTTGCAGCCTGATGGCGACATGGCCGCCGAATGGCCGCTGTTGGTGGTGCTGGTGGGGACGTTTGCCCTGGCGGGCAGTCAGGTACTGGTGCGCGCCCTGAGCCGCAGCGTGCATACGGCCGCGTTTATATTGTATTTTTATATGGGTGCGGCGGTGGTTTCGGGTTTTCTGGTCGTATCAGGCGGGCTTTGGCAGCCGGTGGCGGCCGCGGATATGCCGGTTTTTCTGGGCTGTGCGGTTATGGACGTGCTGGCGCTGGTTTTGATGTATTCGTCATTCCGCTACGCGCCAGCATCAATGGTGACGCCTTTCCAGTACAGTAACATTGTCTGGAGCGCGCTGATGGGCTATGTCATCTGGCAGGAACAGCCGGGCTTATGGACAGCCATCGGCGCAGCCGTCATTATCACGGCGGGCATATTATTTACGCGCGCGGCGCTGCTGCGCAAAACCGGCATGGCGCCGCAAACCTGAAAAGACAAGTTGTTGGATATGGACGAGCTGAAAATCATCACCAAGCCGCATGACCACCGCGAAGAAGCGCTGGAACTGCCCGATGCCGAAACCCAGCTGGCGCAGCAGGGCAAAGACGGCCCGCGCGTGGTGACGTTCGGTTGCCGCCTCAATATCTATGAATCCGAAGTGATGAAGGCACATGCGGCCAAGGCAGGACTTAAGGACGCCATCATCATCAATACCTGCGCCGTGACGTCGGAAGCGGAGCGTCAGGCCCGCCAAGCCATCCGCCGCGCGCGCCGCGAAAATCCGGATGCAAAGATCATCGTTACGGGCTGCGCCGCGCAGGTAAATCCCAAAGGCTTCGCCGATATGCCCGAGGTAAATCAGGTCATGGGTAACGACCTGAAGCTGAAAGAAGACAGCTGGCTGTCGCCGTCGACCGAACGCGTGATCGTGAACGACATCATGTCGGTCAAGGAAACCGCGCGTCATATGATTTCGGGCTTTGAATCCCACGCGCGTGCTTTCGTGCAGGTGCAAAACGGCTGCGACCACCGCTGCACATTCTGCATCATTCCTTATGGGCGCGGCAATTCACGTTCGGTGCCGATGGGGGAAATCGTGGATCAGGTCCGCCGCCTGGTCGAACATGGCTATCACGAAGTTGTTTTGACGGGCGTTGATATCACTTCCTACGGCCCCGATCTGCCGGGCCAGCCGCGCCTGGGCCAGATGATCCGCCGTTTGCTGGCGCTGGTGCCGGATTTGAAGCGCCTGCGCCTATCGTCGCTCGACCCCGTCGAGATCGATGACGACCTGTGGAATTTGATCGGTAGCGAGGAGCGTTTCATGCCGCATCTGCACCTGTCGATGCAGGCGGGGGACGATATGGTGCTGAAACGCATGAAGCGCCGCCACCTGCGCCCCGATTTGATCGCGGTTTGCGAAAAGGCGCGATCGCTGCGGCCCGATATTGTTTTTGGCGCCGACATCATTGCGGGCTTCCCGACCGAAACGGACGAGATGTTTGAAAACACATTCAACGCCGTGCGTGAATGTGATTTGACGTTCCTGCATGTCTTCCCGTATTCGCCGCGCCCGGGCACGCCTGCCGCGCGCATGCCGCAAGTCGAAGGCGGCCTGCGTAAAGAACGCGCCAAACGTCTGCGTGATCTGGGCGCGCAGCAGGTGGAAAAACACGCGGCCAGCCTGATCGGACGCGAGCTATCTGTACTGGTCGAAAAAAACAACCGTGGCCGCACGCCGTATTTCAGCGAGGTTGCGCTGGATATCGACGTGCCGGCGGGGCAGCTGGTGCGTTTCCGCGCCGATGCGGCCGAAGACGGCGTATTAAAAGGATGCGTGCTGTGATCTGGTTTTTTAGCAAAAAGAAAAAAGAAGAACAGGCAGAGGCTATCGAAGCCGAACAGGCCGAGCAAATCGCGGAAGCCGCTCAAGACCCCATCGACGCGCCCGAAGATACCCCCGTCGAAGACATCGTGACGGAACCCGACGGTATTCTGGCCGAAGCTGTCGTGGCCGAGCAAAAAATCGAAGAGCTGATCTTGCAGCCGCTGGCCGAAGAAGTGGCCGCCGAAGAAGAAATCATCGCGCCCGAAGAGGCCGCAGAAGAAGCCGCCGCGCTGAAAGCCGCAGAGAAAATCGAAGCCACGCAAGCAGCAACGGCACCCGAAAATAAAGCGGGCTGGTTTGCGCGTTTGAAATCCGGCCTGAGCCTGTCGTCGCATAAGATCAGCGATGGCATCACGGGTATTTTTACCAAGCGCAAGCTGGATCAAGCCGCGCTGGACGAGCTGGAAGAGCTTCTTATCACCGCCGACCTTGGCCCCACGACATCGGCCAAGCTGACGGCGGCGATTGCGCAAAACCGTTTCAACAAAGAAATCACGGGCGAAGAAATCCGCGCCGCGCTGTCGTCCGAAATCCAGAAAATTTTAACGCCGGTTGAAAAGCCGCTGTTCACCGTCGATGCCAAACCGTTTGTGATTTTGATGGTCGGCGTCAACGGTACCGGCAAGACAACCACTATCGGCAAACTCGGCCAGCAATTCACGCGCGAGGGGCGCAAGGTGATGCTGGCGGCGGGCGATACCTTCCGCGCCGCTGCCGTGGCGCAGCTGAAAGTCTGGGGCACGCGTATCGGCTGCCCCGTCATTGCCAAGGACGAGGGGGCAGACGCCGCCGCGCTGGCATACGAAGCCATCGACCGCGCCGAAGCCGAAGGCGCCGATATCCTGATGATCGACACTGCCGGCCGTTTGCAAAACAAAGCCAACCTGATGGAAGAGCTGTCGAAAATCGTGCGCGTGATCCGCAAAAAAAATGCCGCGGCGCCGCATGCGATCTTGCTGGTACTGGACGCCACCGTCGGCCAGAACGCGCATAGCCAGCTGGAGCTGTTCAAGGAAATGGTTGACATAACCGGCCTGATCGTCACCAAGCTGGACGGAACCGCCAAAGGCGGCGTGCTGGTTTCACTTGCCGAGAGATTTCAACTGCCAGTTCATGCTATAGGTATAGGGGAGGGCATTGACGACCTGCGGCCTTTCGCCGCCGCCGATTATGCCCGCGCCATCGTCGGTCTCGACGCTGCATCCGCACCGGATGCCGCCGCGTAAATCCGGCAAAGAATTTTAAGGGGTACTATCTTGCTCGGTAGCAAATCGCCATCTCCCATACGCGACGGTCTGATGACCACCCGCAGCTTCAACGACGCCAGCAAGGCGCTGAACTGGGTCCGCGAAATTTATAATCAGAACGTCGCCTACCTGCGTCACGCCTTCGGCCAGTTCGCCAAGGGGCAGAGCGACGAAGACCGCGTCCGCGCCCATTACCCGTATATCGAACTCACAACCACGCGCGGCCCCAGCGTTGACAACCGCCTGTCGTACGGATTCCTGTCGCGCCCCGGCACATACCGCACGACGCTGACACGCCCTGATCTGTATCACAGCTATTACATGGATCAGTTCACGCTGCTTTTGAAAAACCACCCCGAAGCGGAGCTGGAAGTCGGCGTCAGCGAAACGCCGATCCCGCTGCACTTCGCCCTTGGCGATCAATTCCATCTGGAAGCAGACCTGACGGTCGAGCAAATCGCCAAGCTGCCGCAGATTTTCGATCAGCCCGATCTCGCCAACATGGACGACACCATTCCCGACGGCACGCATGTGGTGAAAGACGGCGATGCCGCGCCGCTGGCGCTGTTCACCGCGCCGCGCGTGGATCTCAGCCTGCAGCGTCTGAAGCACTACACCGGCACGTCGGCCGAACACTTTCAGAAATTCGTGCTTTTTACCAACTATCAATTTTACGTCGATGAATTCGTACGTGATGCGCATGCGTTGATGGCACGTGCGCAAGACGGTGAAGAGGTGGACGAAAAACGCACCGGATATGTGGCGTTTGTGGAGCCGGGCAACATCGTCACCCACAATGCCAACCTGCCCGAAGTGCCAGCGA
>VFQP010001815.1_pt1 | contig 26270 bp, 24 predicted proteins | sample 3512351 | NCBI WGS metagenome assembly VFQP01 (sample SAMN10412372, study PRJNA504923) | tailings metagenome | isolation source: Relicate 1 Philex TSF1 revegetated site | place: Philippines: Tuba, Benguet | collected 2017-08-29
GTTGATCTGCGCCCAGCCCGTGATGCCGGGCGCGATTTTGGTGCGTTGAGCATAAGCAGCGATCCACTGAGCAAACAGGACATCCTCGTCGATGGCATGGGGGCGCGGACCGACGATGGTCATGTCACCTTTGAGGACGTTAAGAAGCTGCGGAAGCTCGTCGACATTGAAGCGGCGCAAGTAGCGGCCGACCCAAGTCAGACGCGTCGCATCGCGCGAGGCCGGCATGAAGTCTGCCCCATCCTCCGCCACGGTCATGGTGCGGAACTTCCAGATTTGAAATTCCGTCATGTTGTAGCCACGACGGCGCTGGCGGAAAAACACGGGCCCGGGGCTCGACATCTTGATCAGAACGGCGACCATCAGGAACAGCGGCGAAAGAAGGATCAACGCCGCGGTTGCTACCGCGACGTCGAACAGGCGCTTTGCCAGGCGCTGGATCGGATCGAGCGGCGGGGCGGAAATGACAAGGGTCGAGACATCGGCGAACTGAGCTACGTGGACGCCGGATATGTGCCCGAGCTGCAGGGGCGCCTGAACGTGAATCGAGACCGGGACGCTCGACAGCCTCGCGACCACGTCATCGGCCGCGATGTCGCGCAGTCCGTCCGTAGAAACTATGATGTCGTCGACGGCCAGCGTCCGCGCCTTCGTGGCAACCTCGTCGAGCATTTTCAGAACGGCATTGCGGCCTTCCGCCTGCGGCGCGACCGGCAATGGCTCTTCGGCGACGACATGGAGCCCTTTGTTGGTGCGCGCTGCCAGATAGGCGAGATCCGCGAGGCTCGCTGCCGGACCGACCACCATCACGCGCCGGCCGCGCAGGCGACCCAGCGCAACGAGCCCGGTGCGTGCGGCTTCGACTACACCGGCAAGCCGCGGCAGCAGAACCAGTCCTGCGCCGTAGAACACCATACTCCACGCAAGCGTGAGCGAGCTTTCGAGATGGGCTTCGGGAATAGTGAGGGCGAGGACGAAGTTGGCGAAGGTCCAGATGCCAAACAACCTGCCCTGGTTACGTGCGCTCGTGGCCGGTTGCGCGGGCACGGAAAGCTCGAGGACGAACCGCGGGAGCGCGAAAAGAACGCCGGCGAGGAGGCCCGCCGCAACATAGGCCTCGAAATTCGCGAGCGATCTGTGGACTGAAATCTGATAGGCCACCCCGCTCAGCACTGCCACCCCGAGCACGATTGCGAGGTCGAATGCGAGGACGCCCAAAGCAAAGCCAGTACTCGAGACCACGCGCCGAGGCGCCTTCGGCTCACCGCTTCGAGCGGAGACCTTGAGTGAACTCTCCATCGGGACGCAGAACTTTCCCCACCTAGCGCCGCGATCGCTCGACGCCGCCACACGCTGCGGACATCGCCCATTCTGGATGCCGAACGCAATGTCTTAGTAAAGATTTCCTTAATTTACTTTCCGCTGACTGATCGTCCCCAGCCGAGTGGCGACGTGAATTTTCCGGGCCGCAATCCGGCACGGTAACCAACTGATTAACGACAGCTTTCAATCGTCGCCGATTGGGCACAATTGTCAGCACATGCTCCGGCCGTGAGACGATCCCCAGGGGTGGGCGCAATACTATGCTGATGACATCGACGTATCCGGCCGCGGGGCAAGACACCCGCGAGACGACGAACGTTGCCGAGCTCGTGGACGTTCTGCGGCGCCGGCTGCCGCAGATCGCCGGCACGACCTTGATCACCATCGCTCTGGCCGTGCTCTATCTCGTCGTTACCCCACCGACCTATACGTCCAGCTCGGTGCTCTACATCAACCCGAGCCCGAACCGCGTCGTGAACGAGGCCGCGCCCGCACCGAACAGCACAGGCGCAGATCTCGCCATCGTCGACAGCCAAGTCGCCATCATCGGGTCCGAGGCAATCCTGCGGCGTGTGGTCGAAGCCTTGAGCCTCGACAAGGACAGCGAGTTCTCGGGCACAGGGCCGCTCACGGCGCTTCGCAATTTCCTTTCCGGCCTAGGCGCGGCGGATCCGAAGGCCATCGCAGCCGAGAAGCTCGCAAAGCGCATCAAGATCATACGCGCGCAGAAAACCTACATTGTCGAGGTGGAGGTCAGCGCCAGCTCGCCCGCCAAAGCGGCACAGATCACGGACACGCTCGTCAGCAAGTATCTGTCCGAGCAAGCCGCAGCGCGCTCGGAAGACGAGCGGCGCGCGAATGAACTGATCAACAGCCGCCTCGGCGAACTGCGCGAACAGGTGAAGCAAGCGGAGGATCGCGTCGACGATTTCAAACGGCGCAACCGCATCACGGTTTCGGAAGGCGGCATCCTCGACGAGCAGCAGCTCGGCAAGCTCAACAGCGAACTGGTGGCGGCAAGGGCCACCGCTGCGGAAGCGCGCGGCCGCCTCGATGCCGTGCGTAACGCCTCTGCATCGGGTGCCGCGCTAGAGCTCATGCCGGAAGCCGTGCGGTCGTCCACCATCCAGCGCCTGCGCGAACAACTCGCGGTCGTCGCGCGCCGGGAGGCTTCCCTTTCCTCCCAGCTCATGCCGCGCCACCCGGTGCTGATCGAAGCCCGCTCGCAGCTTTCCGAGATCCGGTCGCAGATCAACGCAGAGCTCAAGCGCATCGCGGGGGCTCTGAGCAGCGACTACGACGTTGCATCCAGCCGCGAACGCGAACTGCAACGCGTGATCGAAACCAGCAAAGCGGAGGTTTCGCGAACGTCCACCGCACAGATCAAGCTGCGCGAACTCGAACAGGACGTCGCGACAAGCCGTGAGGTGCTGGGCACCTTCCTGCAGCGGGCGAAAGAGACGCGCGAGCAGGAACAGATCTCCGTGCCCTACGCGCGTGTCGTGTCTCCTGCCACCGCCCCCGCCAAGCCGAGCTGGCCGATCAACATCCTCGTACTCGGACTTGGCGCCTTTGCCGGTCTCGGCATCGGCGTCGTGCGTGCCTTGGCCGGTGAGCAGCTCGACCCGTCGGTCCGACTGACACCGCGCCTCGCCGGGCGTGTCGATTACGCACTATTTCCGATCCCCGCGCTGCCGGTATCCCTGCAACGCCGTCTTGTATCGCCGAGACGTATTGCGGCGGGCGCAAAGAGTGAAAATGACCTCGGCCGGGCCTTGGTCGCTCTTGCGGAACCTGATGGGCCGGCGGAGTCGGCTTATCGGCAGAGCATCCTGCACCTTCTGTCCGCGCTCGATCACGACCGGCATGACAAGTATCCGACGGCGGTCATGCTGCTGGATGCCGCCGCGGGTGCCGGCTCCGCGTCCATCGCGCTCGCGCTTGCCCAGACGAGTGCCGCGCGCGGCGAGCGTGTACTTCTCGTCGATGCGGATTCGTCGCATGGGACGCTCTCGTCCACACTCGCGCCGGACGTCACGGAAGACTGGGCGACGCTGCTCGCCAAGCCCGAGGCGCTGGCCGAGCATTGTCTGCGCGATTCCAATTCCGGCCTGGCCTTCCTGCCGCTGGCACGCGCGGACCTGCGGCTTCTGAAGCGCGACCAGCGTCAGAAACTTGCGGCCAATCTGGCTGCGGCGGCGCTCGACTACGACCTGATCCTCATCGACATCGGCCCGCTCGGCAGCGAAGAATCCGGATCGGCGCTCCTTCCCCTTTGCGACAAGATCGCAGTCGTCGCACGCAGCGGCCAGACATCCCAATACGGTCTCGACAACGTGCTGCGCATCCTCACGCCTGTTCAGGACAAGATCGCCGGCATTGTGCTCAACGGTACGGATGCGAGGCGCGCGTGATTTCGTCCGATGCGACGTGGAGGATGGCGTCTTTCGCGTCGGTCACCGCCCCCCCTCGCGTTGCGCGGGAGAACCGCGTTTTCACAGCTTCTCTTGCGCTGTTTGACCTCCTGCTACTCGCACTGTCCCCATTTGCGCTGACAAAGCTCGGGATTGGGTACGCTGATGCCGGCAGCAACGCGCTGGCTAAGTTTCATCCCTCGACCTACTACATCTGCGCCCTTGCCATTCTCGCGGCGTTCGCGACCGGATCTCCGATTTCCGCGACGCTCGATGCGTTGAGTGACGCCTCGTCGGTCATTTTCCTGCTTTTGGCGATCGGCATCGGCGTTTTGCATGCAGCGTTCATTTCGCAACATCCCATCACGCCTCTCATCGACACCTTCGTGCCGGCGATGCTCACGCTGTTGCTCTTGCGACGAGTGCCGGAGCGGCGCGGGCATACGCTTGCGTTGCTGCTTCATGCCTTCATGTGCTTCAACGCTGCGCTCGGCATATTCGAGGTTCTGAGCGGCTGGCGGCTGACGCCTCTCGTGCTCGCCGGTGAAGAGTTGACCTACGAGTGGCGCGCGTCGGCGTTGCTCGGCCATCCGCTCGCGAATTCCATGCTGACAGGATGCTATCTGCTCATCCTGGCGTTCGGCGGAGGCCGAGATCTTCCGCCCGTCCTGCGTCTCGCAAGCTTCGCGCTGTGCTTCGCCTCCATGGGCGTCTTCGGCGGTCGCGCCGCGACCGTGCTTCTGATTGCCATTCTCGCCGTGATGACAGGCTTAGGAGCGTTGGCTTTCCTGAACGGAAGGCGCGTGAGCATTCCAACGCTTCTGCTCTGTCTGGCCGGCCTGCCTCTCGGCGGAGCGGCGCTGTTTGCGCTCTTCTCGACCAACTTCGCCGACCGCTTCCTGCAGCGTTTTACAGACGACGCTGGCAGCGCCGACGCACGAAGCGAGATGTTCGAGGTGTTCAACCACATCTCGTTCCCGGATCTGATCTTCGGTCCGGATCCCCGCCTTGTGGCGACATGGCAATCTCTATTGGGACTCGAGCGCGGCATCGAAAGCTTCTGGCTCGGCATGGTGCTGCTTTACGGGCTCGCAGTCAGCGCGCTCATCTTTATCGCGCTTTTCTTCTTCTGCCGGGATGTCGCGGCACGCTGCAGGACTGGTGCGGGATGGGTGTTCGTCTATTTCATTGCCGTCGCTTCGGCATCGACAAGTCTCGCGGGCAAGACAAGCCTGCTCACGATCGCGACTTTGCTGTTGCTGGTTCTTATGAGGCCTTTGCCACCGGTTGCGGCGAACGTGCCGATCAGCGCGCCACGTCGCGGTATAGCGCCCGGTAAGCGTCGCGCATGACCTCAATGCTATGTGCTTGCGCGACCGCGTGGCCGGCGTCAGCCATGGATGCCGCCCGTTCCCTGTCCGTCAGCATCATCGCGATCTTTTCGGCCAGATCGTCGGCATTGCCCGGCTCGAACAAGAGCCCGCTGCGGCCGGGATCGACCAGCTCGCTCGGTCCGTCCAGGTGCGAGGCGATGACCGGGACGCCCGCCGCCATGGCTTCGACGATCGCGAGACCGAACCCTTCCTGTCTTGACGGCACGACGCACAGATCCGCCTGCCGGACATGCGGCGCCGCGTCGGCGCATCCCTCTACGATCTCGACGTCATGCTCGAGGCCGAGGCGCGCAATCAGTTCCTTGAAGAAGCGGGCCGTATCCGGCTCGTCGGTCGAACGGGACCCCACAAGACGGTATCTGGCCGAAATACCTCGCTGCTTTAATTTTGCGGCCGCCTCGATCAGGATGTCCTGCCCCTTGAGCTTCACCAGCCGTGCCACGGTGAGCACGAGCGGCCGAGCTCCCGGCTCCCACGTGCGACTGCCCTCGCTTCCGGCGAAGCGGGCCACGTTGACACCGTTCTTAATGGGGACCACGGCCCGCAGTCCGCTGCGCCGGCATTCGACGGCGACCGCTTCGGAAATGGCGATCGTGCGATCGACAAGGCGGTTGTGCAGCCTGCGACGGGCCGCGCCATATCCGGCTGCCACGCCCATGGCGTGAACCGTGAATACGACGCGCGTGCGCGGACGCAGCAGTTTCACGAGCATAGCCCAGGCCTTGCTGCCGTGATTGTGGGCGTGGAGGATATTTGTTCCGGAGGCGTCAAGGAGCTGCAGCAGGCGTAGCAGATAGCGCGGATCCCGGGAGCCTCGCGGCCGCTTCCAAGCGATAAGGCGCACGCCGCTGTCGCTCAGTTCGGCCAGCAAGGACGCATCGGCCTCGTTCATTACCAGAACCGTGACGTTGGCCCGTTCCGTCGAATCCAGCGAGCCCACCAAATCGACGAGTAGCCGTTCCGCGCCGCCAACGCCTAGCGACGAGATCAGGTGCACGACCTTCGGCGTCGATGGGGCCGGCTCGCTCATCCCGGTCTCGTTGCCATTCACTTTGAACCGAGGCGCCGGTAGGCCGCGATGAGATTCGGGACCTCGTACTGCCAAGCCATCTGCGTCTCGACGCGACGGCGGCCAAATACGCCCATGCGCGCGCGGGCATAGGGATCGGCGAGCAGAGCGACGAGTTGTTCCGCGAAGTCGACGGGATCGTTCGGCTTGGCGTAGAGGGAAGCCTCGCCCGCGCTTACTCGGCCTTCGACTACCTCGAATTGAACAATAGGCTTGCCGAGCGCCATGTACTCCAGGATCTTGTTCATGGTCGACTTGTCGTTCATCGGATTGACGCGGTCCGGATTCACGCACACGTCCGCGGTCGACAGCATTTCGAACAGCGCGGCATCCGGCACGCGGCCCATGAAGGTGACGTGATCCGCGAGGCCCATGTGCCTTGCCTCGTCCTGCAGCTTCGCGACGCTCGGGCCGCCCCCTGCCAAGCAGAACTGGATGTCGTCGCGGCCGAGGTCGTGCACGATATAGCGCGCCGCCTCGAGGAGGAGATCGATGCCCTCCTGGTCTCCCATGACGCCGACATAGCCGACGAGATGCTTGCGTCCGTTGCAGTGAGCGGGATTTGGCGGGACGCGCTGAACGCGGGAGAGGTCGGGCCCGCTGCGCACGACGAACACATCGCCGGGCTTTTTCCCTCCCCGCTCGATGGCGATCTGGCGGTAACTGTCGTTCGTGGAGATAACGACATCGGCTGTCTTGAACGTCAGCCACTCGAAGATGCGCAGCAATCCATGAAAGGCGTCGCGGCGCGCGAATTTGGCTTCGTAGAGCTCGGGGTTGATGTCGTGATGATCGAAGACGTAGCGCTTGCCGAACAGTTTGAAAGGCAGTGCCACGAGGAAGATGAGATCCGGCGGATTGCAGCCGTGAATGACATCGAAACCGTGCCGGCGCAGCACCTTGAAAGCCAAGCGCAGCTCGTGATAGAGCGCCGCGCCGTATTCCAGAATATATCCGGCTGCCGAGTCCGCTTCGTTCGGAAGGGAATGTCGATAGACATGAATCCCCTCCAGACATTCATAGAGCGCATCGTGCCCCTTGCCGGTGGGACAGATGACCGACACGAGCGCGCCAGCCTCCTTCAAGGCACGGGCTTCCTGCCACACGCGGCGATCGAACGGCACCGGCAGGTTTTCGACGACGATCAGAACTTTGCGCCCGAGGAGGGGCAGCTCCCGCTCAGTCTCGACATCGTATTTCGGCGCCAGCATGCTCGCTCCGTCGCGCTTCGTATCAGAGGGCGTTGAGGTCGACGACGGGCGCGGACTTGACGGGGATCGCACGGCCGCGGCCGTTGGTGTCGATCACGCGGTCGTAGGTGCCCTGAGTGGCTTCCTCTTCCGACACCAGCAGCTGGGCCATGTTCGGCAGGTGGGCGAACGCATAACCGAGGTTCTGACCCACGAGTTGGCTCGGCTTGACCGACGGATCGTAGATCGAGAGTCGATAGCCGTTCTGAAGCAGCCGACGCGCGAGATCGAGCTGGGGCGCCTCGCGCAAGTCGTCGGTGCCGGGCTTGAACGCCAGGCCAATCATCAGCACGTGCGCGCCTTTCGGCAGGTCTTTCGTCGCGTGCTCGAACAGAAAGCGCTTGTGCGCGTCGTTCGACTTGATCAGAGACTCGATGAGATAGGCGCTGGCGCCGGTATCGTCAGAAAGGTATTGCAGCGCGCGCACGTCCTTCGGAAGGCACGAGCCGCCGAATGCTCCGCCCGGCCGCGTGTAGTAGGGCGAGATGTTGAGCTTGCGGTCCGAGATGAAGATCTCATGGACCTTGGAGGCGTTGATGCCGAGGTTGATGCAGAAGCGGCCGACCTCGTTGGCGAACGCGACTTTCACGGCGTGGAACGTATTGTCGACGAACTTCGTGAACTCGGCTTCCTTGTAGCCGGTGACAAAGGTGGGCGCGTTTATCGACTTATAGAGTTCGGTCATGCGCGGAGACGGCTTCGCATCGGCCGTGCCGACCACGATCTTCGGCGGGGCAAGATAGTCGGCGATGGCCGACGCCTCACGTAGGAACTCGGGATTGTAGACCAGCTCTGCCAACGCTCGCCGTTCGCCCAGCGCTTGATCAAAGATCGGCGCGATCAGGCCGTCGATGGAGCCCGGCCGCATGGTCGACCGGAATGCGATCGTCAGTGGCGTCGTGCGGTTGCTCTCCGCGAGGGCCGACGCAATCTGCTGCGAGACGTTGATGATGAAGGTCATGTTGTGCGAGCCGTCCGGCGCGCTCGGCGTGCCGACGCAGACCATGGCGATGTCGGCATCCGCGATGGCCTCGCGGGCACTCGCAACAACGGTCAACCGGCCTTCCCGCACGCCGTCGGCTAGCTTCTCGTCAACGCCAGGCTCGACGATGGGCGACCGCCCTTCGGCAATCATCCGCGCCTTCTGCTCGCTGATTTCAACGCCGACGACGTCGTGTCCTTCGCCGACAAGACAAGCTGCGCCGGTAATGCCAACGTAGCCGAGGCCAAAAATGGCAACTTTCACTGAAACGTCCCCGTCAAGCTTCCCACCACCGCGACGCGCTATCGCACATCGCAAGCTTCGGGACGAATGTACCGGCATGCGGCCGGTACATTCCTTAAGACGTAATATACCGTTAATCTGTCTGCTTAACGCTGGAGGCGAACCCTGCCTTGCGTCGGCCGCCGGTCTCGGGGTCAATGCAGGAGACACCAACGTGGGATCGGCGCGCAGCAGCGGCATGACCAGCGACACTTTCGAAGATCCCACCCCTAGAGGATCAGCCAAACCCGTCGACGTCCTCGTCGCGACCCCTTTTGGGCGCGGTGGACGCGGCGGCATCGATCGACTGATGGATGCCCTGCGGGAGGATGCACGCTCCGGCCGTTTTAAGGGTTGCCGGGTGCGCTTCGGCGCCACGCGCGGGGCCGTTCCGCTCATCCTGTCGCCGGTCTATTTCTTACATTTCTGCCTGCGGATGATGCTCCTTCGCGCTTTCGGGCGTCTCGACGTGGTGCACATCAACGTCGCCGCGCACGGCAGCGCCCACCGCAAGGCAGCGATCGGCCGGGTCGCGCAATGGATGGGTGTGCCGTACATCATCCACTTGCACGGCTCGCGCTTCCGCAGCTTCTTCGATAGCGCTGCGCCCTCGACGCGGGCCAAAATGCGGCGCTTCTTCACGGATGCGCACCGCATCCTCGTGCTCGGGGCGGTTTGGAGCGACTACGTCGAGACGAACTTTCCGGCGACGTGCGGACGCATCGTCGTGCTTCCCAATGCCACCGCTTCGTTCGGGCCCATCAAGCAGCTTTCCGAGGACGAGCGCATCCGCATCGTCTTCCTGGGGCAGCTCGGCGCTCGAAAAGGCGTGCCTGAATTGGTTTCCGCGCTGGCCGCTATCTCTGATCTCGACGATTGGCAAGCGGTGTTGGCGGGTGACGGTGCGGTGGAAGAAACGCGCGCACGCATCTCCGAACTCGGCCTTTCATCCCGCGTCGAGATACCGGGCTGGGTGGATGCCGACACGGCAACGTCGCTGCTCGAAACCGCGGATATCCTGGTTCTGCCGTCCCATGATGAGAACCTGCCGATGTCGGTCATCGAGGGCATGGCCGCCGGGCTCGCGGTGGTCGCGACGCCGGTCGGAGCCGTGGAGGACATCATCACCGACGGCAAGACGGGACTCTTGGTGCCGCCGGGAGATGTCGATGCGCTTGCCGCCGGACTGCGGCGCCTCGTTGTGAACGAGGATCTGCGCGCCAAGCTCGGCATGGCGGCGGTGGCGTTTCACCGCCAGCATCTCGAGATCGGCGCCTACGACCGGCGTCTGGCCACCATCTGGCGCGAAGCCGCCAGTTCGAACGCAATCACGGAAGAAGCTGCTCTCGAATCGTGAGGTTGCGGTAGCGGATCGCGACCGCCTCGGGGCCCTTAGAACGGTAGATCCCGAACTTGAAATAGGGACCCACGGCATCGGCGTAGCCGACCGGAATCGCGCCTGAGAGGATTGTGCGGCCGTCCAGGCGCACGTTGAGCTCGCCTTCTCGCGGATCGAAGCGCACATCGTAGTCGACGTGATACCAGCGATCGCGTTCGATCCCGGGAACCCGCGCCCGTTCGATACCGGCGGGGTTTTTGGTATGTCGTGCCTCGGTCGTCGCTTGCGTATAGACGACGAGATCAGAGCCTGCCAACTCAAAGGCAAGCGGCGGAGACGACGGTGCGTCACCTTTGTCCTCCGTCGCGTGCCATTGCCCAGCCACCAGCCAAGCCGATGTGACGGGCGGGCCCTGCTCCACGAGCATGTCGTACGAGACCCGGTAGCGAACGCCCATGCGGACCGGCGACTTGTCGAGGCTCAGCTCGGCGCGCTCGTTCGTGTTGCTTGTCCGATCTCCCGCCCATTGGTCGCCGGGGCGGACCTCGAAGCGAAATTCGCGACCTTCCTGACTGGTGACGGCATACGTTGCATCATCAGCCGCGTGACGGTTCGCATCCCGGCCATTGATGCGGACGAGTTCGCCCGCCAATGCGCCGGACGTCCCCAACAGAAGTGCCGACAGCGCAAGGCCCCGCGTCCTAGAAGACCGTTTATAAACGAATTTCATGCTATGCGGCTCGTATGACAATTCTCGTGACAGGCGGCGCCGGTTACATCGGCAGCCATATGGTTCTGGCGCTTCTCGACGCCGGTGAAAAGGTTGTTGTCGTCGACAATCTTTCGACGGGCTTTCGCTCCGCTGTTCCCCCTCCTGCCCTTCTCATTGAAGGCAACGTTGGCGACCAGGACCTGGTACGTCGCGTCGTCGAAGAGCATGGCGTTCGCGCGATCATCCATTTCGCTGGCTCGATCGTTGTTCCGGACTCCGTCGCCGACCCGCTCGGGTACTATCTCAACAACACCTCGAATTCGCGCTCGCTGATCGAAGTTGCGGTTAAGACCGGTGTCAAAGCGTTCATCTTCTCTTCCACGGCTGCGGTGTACGGCAACCCGAAGGAGATTCCCGTCAAGGAGACGGCCGAGCTAAGACCCGTTTCGCCTTACGGCACCTCGAAGCTCATGACCGAGCTGATGCTGGCCGACACGGCCTTCGCGCACGATTTCCGCTACGTCGCTCTGCGCTATTTCAACGTGGCCGGCGCCGATCCCGCGGGCCGCACCGGACAATCCACGCCCCGTGCCACACACCTCATCAAGGTTGCTTGCGAGACGGCGCTCGGCAAACGCGCGTCCATGGACGTCTTCGGCACCGACTACCCGACCGAGGATGGCACCTGCGTCCGCGACTACATCCACGTGACGGATCTGGTTTCCGCGCACATGGTTGCGCTGAAACACTTGCTCAACGGCGGCAAGTCGGACGTCTTCAATTGCGGATATTCGTCAGGCTATTCGGTGCTGCAGGTTATCGACGCGGTGAAGCGCGCCTCGGGCGGCGAATTCCCCGTCAAGCTCGGTCCGCGCCGCCCCGGAGACGCCGAGGCGATCGTCGCCGACTCATCCAAAATCCGCGGGCAGCTCGGCTGGGAGCCGCGCCTCGCCGATCTCGACCTGATCGTCAAGCACGCGCTGGCCTGGGAACGCTCCATCAAGGCGCAGTCCGGCGCAGCATCAAATCCCGCGCGAGGATGAGCGCCTTGTTGCGCTCGTCCGGATAGAGAAGCGCGATCATGCACGCAAAGACCGCCGCACCGATCGCAACGGTCAACGCCAGGGCCACCGCTCCATTTGCATCCGGCAACAGCGCGAGCACCGCCACCATCGATGCGGTCGCCGCGGCAATACGGACCACGTCTCCCGCTGGCAATGCGAAGCCGTAGAGCCACCAGGCACACGCCGTCGTGACGACGAGGCTCAGGGCCGCTCCCAATGCCGCGCCGGCTACGAGGCCGGGCAGATCCGCGAACCACAGTCCGAGCCCGCCGAGCGCCAGTGCGGCCACGGCATCGATGGCGTCGTTGATCAACGGGATCACCGGGCGTTCGTGCAGCAAAAAGACCTGCTCCGAGCAATGAATACGGAAGTTGCGGGCCGCGCCCGCAAGGATCGAGGCGGGCAGGATGGCGGCGGTCACTTCGCGATAGGCCTCGCCCACAACGAGCGGCACCACCTGATCGGCGATCATCCAGAGCCCGGCCGAAGCCGGTGCGAGAGCCAACAGAAGCAAAACTCCATTGCGCGCAAGCTGCGCCTGGCCGGCAGCGTGGCCACCCTCGCGCGCGCGTGCCATGGCGAGGGGGAAGCCTGCGGCCGTGACCAGCATCGCGGCCACGCTCGCGAGGCGCAGGCCGATCGACCAGCCCACGCTGATAAGGCCGACGGCCGCCGCGCCATCGCGCCATTCCACGACGAAGCGAATACCGTTGTTGGCCAGCCAGACGAGCACACCGCCGAAGACCAGCGGGAGCGCATAGGAAGCCGCCTTGACCACGACCTCGCGGGTGAAGTTGCCAGGACGGGTTCCGAAATCGGTTCTCAGCAGCGCTACGCCAACCGCCGTCAGTTGTGCGGCCGCATAGCCTGCCAGAATCATGGTGGCGGTCGGCTCGATGGCGGTGACAAGCAGCAGCGCCAAGAGGAAGCCGCCAACGGGCCAGCCGATCTGGAGGATCGAGTACGTCAAGGCATCGCCCTGCGCGCGGGCGCGGTCGGAGAACTGGGCAATCGGCAACCGGCCAACGCTCTGCGCAATCGCGGCGGCGAGCAAGCCTGGCGTCCAGTCGCCGCCAATGAACGCTGGCATCGCAAGAACGATGATTGCCGTCAGGGTGCCAGAAAAGCCGAGTACGAACGTCTCCGTGTCGAGGAAGGACGGCCCCTTGCCGGCCGGGCCGCCGCCGTAGCGGACAGTGTAATGCAGGAACCAGGTCAGCGTCACTGCGATGCAGAGCTCCTGCACGGCTGTGACAAGCGCCACGACGCCCAACTGCTCAGGGCTCAGAAAGTGCGTCCATGTCAGGATCGACACGAACTGGAACACAGGCCCCAGAAGCTGGGCGGGCAGGTAGAGGAGCGTTTGACGTAGCAGCATCGCCGTCCATCGGTGGAGAGAGGCCGCGCTTTTGCGTCCGCCGCCGTTTCCTTACACTACCTTCGGGGCGGTTGCTTTCGGCGCTTCGTCGCTTTGCTGCCTTAACCGCAAGTACGGTTGACGCTAGAACGGTTCGGGGGACTTAGCGCAAACGGGCGGCATGCGAACTCTTGTATTTCTCAATGCCAAGCGGCTGGAGCGGTGGCACGCGTGGTTAATCTCGCGCTTGGCCGCGGATCCGGTGACGGAGTTGTGCGTCCACCTGACCGAGGTGAGCGCGCCGTCCCTACCGCACGCGCTTCGCCTGCTGCTCGATGTCGAGCGTTACCTGGCGAAGGACAGCCCGTCTGCGGCGGACGCGATAACGGCTTCCAACCTCGGCCATGCCGTTACCACCGGCGCGGATCTGCCCGGTAATATCGAAGTGGCTTTCGATCTCACCGGTGCGCCGAACCTTCGGACGACGGCCGCGCGCGTCATCATCCAGCCGACCTTCGACGGGTCTCTTTCGGAAAGTGCTCTCTGGTCGGCGCTGCTCTCCCAGCGCGCGCCGCTGCTCGGCCTCAAGGTCGGCGCAGTCGAACGCTCCGTGGGACTGCCGGCGCTCGAGAACCCCACGCGGCTCCGCACGTCAGCCGATCAGGTATTTTCCCGCGTGGTGCAAACTCTCGCCGCCGCCGCGCTTCAATCGGTGCTGCCGGCTGAGCCGCGGCCGATCGGTCCTGCCGCCACGGCCGCAAACGCCAGCACGCTCGGGGCCGTGCGGTTCGCCTGGAACAAGGTGGATGCAAAAGCGGACCGTGCGCTCGCCCGTTTACTCGGCACGCAGGAACGCTGGCGCGTGGGATGGCGCCTCGCACCCCACGGCCGCAGCCACACCGGCGGGCTTGCTTCCGCCATCAGCTACAGGGTACTCGGCGACGACGGCGCCCGGTACTATGCGGATCCCTTCATCCTGCTGCACGAGGGCGTGCATCATGTCTTTGTCGAAGAGCTGCCCACCGCTACCGGCCGAGGGATCATCTCGCATTTCACGGTATCGCCGGAAGGGCGTCCGACCGCCGTCCGCCCCGTACTGGAAACAGCGCATCATCTTTCCTACCCTCAAGTGTTCGTCCATGAGGGCAAGATCTACATGATGCCCGAATGTTCCGCGTCCGGGGCGCTCGATCTTTATCGCGCCGACCCGTTCCCGGATCGCTGGGTGCCGGTCTTCCGATTGCTCGACGAGGAGGTTCATGACGCGACCCTCGTGGAGCATCACGGGCGGTTCTATCTGCTGGCGGCCACGCGCACGTTTGCCAGCTCGAGCTGGGATGCGCTGAGCGTCTATTGGGCGGACCGTTTGCAAGGACCGTGGCAGCCGCTTCCGCAGAACCCGACGCTGATCGACGTCAGGGAAAGCCGGCCGGCGGGCGCTCTCTATCAGATCGACGGCGAGCTTTGGCGGCCCGCGCAGAATTGCACGGACGGTTACGGGGCATCGCTTTCACTCTCGCGTGTGACACGGCTTGATCCAGGCGGATTTGCCCAACAGCATGTGACAGAATTGCGAATGCCGGGGCGCGCTCCCGCGCAGGGTCCGCATACGATCAACTGGGCTCAAGGGCTCGAGGTCGTGGACTTTCTGGCCTAGGCAATCGTCCGTGTTCTGCTGTTAAGGGTGTCACGCAGGTGCGGTTTGACTCTGTGCATGTGCACGCACTACCTCTAGCCCGTATTTCAGTAATTTGCGGGCCTGAACTCATCCATGAGCGAAGCAATTTTTACCGACTGGACCGACGATACGACGCGGGCCTGGGCGAACGAGCCTGTGCGGCTCAAGCATCGCCTTCACACGGACCCGCTGTTTTCGATGGATGCGCTTGCGGAGCTCATCGATCGCTATCCGCGCGAACACTATGCTCTCGTGCAGGTGGGCTCGCCGGGGCAGCGGCGGCTCTGGCGCGAAGGTGATATCGGCCGGGTTTCCGGTGAGCGCGTGATCGAGAGCATCGCCGCAGGTCGCATGTGGCTCAACCTGCGCAATGTCGCGACCGTCGACAAGCGCTTTGCCGAACTGCGCGATCAGTTGTTCGGCGAGATTGCGCAGCGCGTGCCAGGATTCAGTGCATTCAACAGCACGATGGGCATCCTCATTTCCTCGCCAAAGGCCGAGGTCTATTATCACATGGATCTTCCTGGGCAGTCGCTCTGGCAGATCCACGGCAAGAAGCGCGTCTACGTCTATCCCGCGGAGCCGCCGTTCCGCCGCGATGAGGACCTCGAGCGCATCGCGCTGTTCCAGGTCGAAGTCGATATTCCATTCGACCCCGCTTACGACAAGCACGCGCGCGTGTTCGAGATCGAAGGCGGCGAGATGCTGCATTGGCCACTTAACGCGCCGCACCGCGTCGAGAATCTCGACTGCCTCAACGTGTCGATGACCACCGAGTATTGGACGGAACCCATCCGCCGCTCGCAGATGATCAACATCGCAAACGGCATCTTGCGTCACAAGCTCGGCATCACGCCTCAGAGCCGCTCGACAACCGGGCCGGGCTTCTGGGCGAAGGCCGCGCTCCAGGCCGGCATCAAGCGCACGGGTCTGCTCAAACAAGCTCGCAAATCAAAGCGGCCGATCGAGTTTGAGCTCGACAAGGAGCGGCTCGGAGAGATCCGGGATATCGCGTCCGTCGCACGCTAGTCATCGCCCCTCACGTCCGACGGACGGCTCCATGTATCGCGCCGAGATCTGCTCACCCTCGGACCTGCTTGTCCTCGCGACGGAACTCGAGGGGACGCGCACCCAAAGCGCGTTCTGCTCTCCTCATTGGCTCGGCTCCCTGTTGGAGACACTCGCGCCCCATGCAGGTGCAAAGCCGTTCGGCGTCGTCATACGCGAGACGGACGGCGGCGGAATTGCCGGCATTCTTCCGCTTGCAGCAAGAGTGGAACGCGGCTTCAAGACCGTGCGCTTCGCAGACTTCGGAGTGACCGATTACGCCGCGCCGATTCTGGGCCCCCGCTCTCCGGCCGACGAAATCCATTTCGACGCGTTTCGCGCTGCTGCCTTCCGGGCGCTTGCCCGTTACGATCTCGTGCGCTTCGAACGGTTGTTGCCGGCTCTGGGCGGCTCGGCCAACCCGCTTGCGGCGACGCCGGCGGCCGTCTCCTCGCGCATGGGCGCGCACGTGGCCTTCGTGCCTGAAACCGTGAAGGCGTATGTGGCCGCGCTTGGCCGCAAGGTGCGCAAGGAAGTCGAGCGTTGCGAACGGATCATCTCGGCTGAGGGTGAAATCACGCTGCACCGGGCGCGCACCGAGGCCGAGGCCGCGCTGGCGTTCGCGCGCCTCGAGTCCCTTCAATCCGCTCGATGGGACGGCTCCGAAGAGGGGCGCTACCGGCTCGACCAACCCGCCTACGGCCGGTTCTATCGCGCCGTTCTCGAACGCGGCAGCGCTTCCGGCTTCGCCGAAGTGTTCACGCTCTTTTCGGGCGACATTCCGGTTGGTGCCATCTTCGGAATCCGCAACGACGAGCGGTTCATCGTACTCCGGATTGCGAGCGACGACGCGCGGTGGGGGCGCGCCTCACCTGGCCGCAGCACGCTTTTGGCCGTGATGGAGCATTTTGTCGGCGAAGGCATCCGAACTATCGATCTCGGCATCGGCGACTATGCATTCAAACGCCGAATCGGCGCGCAGCCCGAGCCGCTTTTCGATCTGACGGTGCCGCTTTCATGGATCGGAACGCCGCTGGCGGCGGGACTGCGCGCCAAACGGTTTCTCGGCCGTCAGCCCGCCTTCAAGCGCTTTGCGAACCGGGTTCGCGGGCGCGCCTGAGCGCGTCACGAAGACCCTTTTTCCGGGGCGCGGATTTCGATACAAGGGGCCACTGCTTCGCCAGGATCGACGCCTTTTCGGTCCCCGCATGCAGAGCCGGATTAGCTCAGTGGTAGAGCAGCGGTTTTGTAAACCGTTGGTCGGGAGTTCAAATCTCTCATCCGGCACCAGCCTTTGGCGTCGAGACGCCTGGCGACAAATGCGTCAGTCCGAACCCCAATTTTCCAGACGCTCTCTCAAAGTGGGGCGTCGCTCGTCCTCTTCCAGCAAGGTTTGCAGCGGCTTGGGACGCCATGAATGCTCGAGCGGCGACTCGAGGTTTTGTTGATTCATCAAGCGATCAGGATGATGTTTAACACCGAAGCGGAGCGTCGTGACGGGCGTATCGTCCATATCGAACCTCCACGGGGAGCCACTGCTTACAACGTTCTTAAGGTGACAAAAGTCCCTGGCCGCGTTGCGTTCCATATTTTTTAGAAATTTGTCTCCGCCTCGATAGCTCGGCCCATCCACTGTACACCATTGCAGACTTCGGCCAATAATCTTGGAACGCCTTCCATCTTTCTTGCATTCCCCCCCCCAACGGGGGGACGTCTGCATGGAGGTCATCATGCAAGTCCAAAGCACCGACGTAGATTATCTGGACCATGTCCAAACTTATCGCAGCTTCACCCGGGGCGTGATGTTCGTCGTCGCCAGCGTCCTGATCATTCTTGCATTGATGGCGTACTTTCTACTTTAGCACGTGCCGCAATACGGACGCCGCTCCCGCGCAAGTTCCTCCGCTTCAGCTAAACAGCAGACGCGGCTAGTGGCCTTCTGTGTCGTCGCCTTCGTTCACCGCACGGATCGCTGCTTTTTTCAGTTTCTCAAAATCTTTTTCGCCGCCTGCCATACGGGCCGTCACGTGGTACGACATGGCCGCAAAGGCTAGCGCATCGTCTTGTAGGCCAGTTTCTTGCAACGCAGCGTTGAGGACGCTTAAAAGCAGACGCAGGTCTTCAATTTTTGAAAAAATATACATCGGCGTCGCCACTTCGTGGGCCGCATGAAAACAAAAAATTTCATCGGTAAAACGTCAGTCGGGAGTGCCTTAGTCCCCTGCTGTCAATTCAGCGGGGCCATCCGTTATCGATGGGCAAACCTGACCACATAATTGCGCTTTACGGCCGCATTTGTCACGCCGGACGTGCGCGACACCAACATCGTGCTATGGGATGGCCGCTGCAATCGAAGCGGACACCGATATGAATTCCTCCCCGGCCGGCGCGCCACACGTTCCCCCTATCATTTCCGGCGCAGGGCCCCTGCTAGATCGCTACGACGTTCTTTATTGCGACGTGTGGGGCGTGGTTCATGACGGCGTGCACGCCTACATCCCCGCAACGGAGGCGTTGCTGCGCTTTCGGGCGAAAGGCGGCACCGTCATCCTTGTGACCAATGCGCCCGTGCCCGTGCACCGCGTCGAAGCAATGCTCGAAGCGCGGCGCGTGCCGGAGGACGCGTACGACGGCATCGTGTCGTCAGGCGAAATAGCGCTCGCCCACGTGCGCGAGCAAAAATACGGCTCCGCCTACTTCATCGGGCCGCGCGGTCGCGACGCCGCCTTTTTCGAGCGGGCGACGGCAAAGGACGCACCCCTCGATGTTGCAGATGCGGTGGTGTGCACGGGGCTTGTCGACGACGTCAACGAAACGGTCGAGAGCTACAGCGACATCCTCTCGACGGCGCGTGCGCGCAAATTGCCGTTCGTCTGCGCCAATCCCGATCTCGTCGTGGACGTTGGCGGCCGGCTGTTCCTCTGCGCGGGCGCGCTTGCCGATGCCTATGCCCACATGGGCGGAGAGGTCTATTGGGCCGGAAAACCGCATGCGTCGGCGTACACCTCAGCCCGCAAAATGGCAGAGGGTATTCGAGGCGCGCCCGTGGACTCGAGCAAGGTGCTCGTCATCGGCGATGCGGTGCGGACGGACCTCGCGGGCGCGAAAGGCGCCGGGCTCGACGCGCTGTTCATCGCGGGAGGCATCCATCGCCATGAGACCATGGCGGGCGACACGCTCGATGCGGGAAAACTCGCCCTGCTCTTTCCGGGCGAGGGCCCCGGCGCGATCGCGGCCATGGGCGGGCTCGCCTGGTAGCTGATCGCGCGCCTAGAGCTCGTGCGACATGCGCCGGCGTTTTGTCTCGAGATAGTGCTCGTTGTGCGTGCCCGGACGGGTGACGAGCGGGATGCGGTCGACCACCTCGATGCCGGCCACTTCGATGGCTTCGACCTTCGCCGGGTTGTTCGTCATCAGGCGGATCTTCGAGAAGCCTAAATCGAGCAGGATCTCCGTCGCGAGCTCATATTCCCGGGCATCGACCGGCGCCCCGATCTCTATGTTGGCATCGACCGTGTCTCGGCCTTGATCCTGCAATGCGTAGGCCTGGATCTTCCGGAAGAGGCCGATGCCGCGCCCCTCCTGGTAAGGCAGATAGATCAGTATCCCGTTAGCCGTAACTGAAATGCGGCGGAGCGCGCACTCGAGCTGGGCGCGGCAATCGCAGCGCAGCGAGTGGAAGATGTCGCCGGTCACGCAGCCCGAATGAACCCGCACGAGCGGAATTTCTCCCGCCTCGCTGCCCTCGCCCCGATTGATGAGGGCCATGGCCTGGGTATGCTCGTCTTTCCCCTGGTAGGCGCGCGCTTCAAGCACAACCTCCATGCCGTCGAGTTCGATCGGCAGCAGGGTGCGTGCACAACGCTCGACGTCGAGTTTATTTTGGACGCCGCTTGACGGCATCGGCCTCTCCTAGTTCGTCCCGGCGCTTGGCTGGATTTGACCGCGTCGGGGGTCATCCCTACGGCTGGTGGACATCTTGTAGCACATCGCCCATTTCACAAGATGCGAATTGGACGCGGGGCTGCTCGCCCGTATACCATGGCTTTCTCCCTAACGGACAGAGCGGCTCCTCGATGAGATTTGGCCTTCTTTTCCTTGCTGCCCTTACTGTTTTTGCCCCCCTCGCTGCTCACTCCACGCCTTCGCCCCGGCCAACTCCGACCCATGCCATCGAGGCTGAGATCGAGGCCAAAGTAAGTGCCCTCCTTGCTCAGATGACGCTCGAGGAGAAGGTGGGGCAACTGAATTTCCCCTCCTATGCGTTTCCGCGCGAGCCCCAGATCGAAGCCGTCAAGCAAGGCCGGATCGGAGCCATGCTGAATGTAGCGCATCCCGACCACGTCCAGGTCTTCGAGGAGGCCGCGCGCGCCTCCCGCCTCAAGATCCCGATGCTGTTTGCGATCGATTCCATCCACTCCTTCCATATCGCCTTTCCGACCCCCATCGCATGGGCGGCGACCTGGCGGCCGGAGCTTGCGGAGCGGGCCACCGAGGCGATCGGGCGCGAGACAGCGCAGATCGGCGTCAACCTCACTTTTGCTCCGATGGTCGACATCTCGCGCGATCCCCGGTGGGGGCGTGTGATCGAAGGCGCCGGTGAGGATCCCTATCTCGCTTCCGCGTTTTCCGCAGCGCGCGTTCGCGGTTACCACAAGGGCGGTCTGGCCACTGCGGCAAAGCACTTCGTCGGCTACGGCGCACCGGAGGGCGGTCGCGACTATAACGGCGCGCAGATCTCAAATGCCGAGCTTTTCGATCGCTACATTCCGCCGTTCAAGGCCGCGATCGATGCGGGCACTGAAACCGTCATGGCCTCCTTCAACACCGTCAATGGCGTGCCGGTTACCGCCAATCATCGCCTTCTTACGGGCGTCCTCAAGGAGCGGCTCGGGTTCGACGGGCTCGTGATGTCCGACTTCGCGGCCGTAAAGGAACTCGTCAACCACGGGGTGGCGGCAGACCTTAGCGAGGCAGCTCAGAAAGCCATTCACGCCGGGATCGACCTCGACATGGAGGGCAAGGCGTTCACCAACCATTTGGCGGATAACGTAAGAGCCGGCCGCGTTCCCATGTCCGAAATCGATGCAGCCGTCCGCCGCGTGTTGCGGGTAAAATATCGGATGGGCCTCTTCCCGGATTCGCCGGGTGGCGTGCGCAAGGTGCCGCCCGCCATGCCGGAAGCGGCCGTTCGAAAGACGGCCCGTGCGGTGGCACGCGAAAGCTTCGTGCTGCTCAAGAACAACGGTGCGACGCTACCGATCACGCCACAGTCCGGCACGGTGGCGCTGATCGGCGCCGCTGCGCTTTCGACAAACGATCACTCCTGGTACGGCCCGGCCGGTCTCGAGAAGCCGGTGACGGAGACATTGCGGGACGCGCTCGGCGGCCGCATCGGGAAAGATCAGAAACTACTCTTCGCGGAAGGGTTCGCGGACGGGTGCGGGCAGGCTTTCGGCGACAAAGAGAAAGCTCTGGAGACAGCCAGGGCGGCGGATGTCGTCGTTCTCGTCCTTGCCGAAGACTGCGCGGCCTCCGGCGAGGGGGTGTCGCGGACGCATCTCGGGCTTACCGGCGTCCAAGGCGAGATGCTCGACGCACTCGCAAAAGTCGGAAAGCCTATCGCACTCGTTCTCGAAACCGGGCGCCCGCTGGCGCTGACGGACGTTTCAGAAAAGGTCGCCTCGCTGCTCATCGCATGGCATCCGGGCACCGAAGGGCGCACGGCGCTGGCCGAGGTTCTCGTCGGCGAGTTCGCGCCTTCGGGCAAGTTGCCGATGACGTTTCCCCGATCCGTGGGACAGGTGCCGATTTCGTACGACGATCTGCCGACGAGCCGGCCGTCGACCGGCGATCGCTTCACAACGGGCTACGTGGACGAAAAGCCGACGCCGCTCTACCCCTTCGGGCACGGCCTCAGCTACACGACCTTCCGCTATTCCGGCTTGAAGATCAGCGCACCCGAAGTTTCGCGCGCCGGAACAGTAGACATCCAGGTGGACATTCAGAACACCGGTTCCCGCGGCGGGCAGGAAGTCGTCCAGCTCTATACGCGCCAACTCGTGGCGTCGCGGTCCCGGCCCATGCGCGAGCTCAAAGGTTTCAAAAAGATCGGGCTGGCGCCCGGGGAGAAGGAAACCGTGCGCTTCTCAGTCAAGGCATCCGATCTCGTCTTTCACGACGACGACGGCAAGCCCGTGATGGAGCCGGGCAAGTTCAGCGTATTCGTGGGTGGGAGCTCGGTGGCCGACCTTGAGGGCGCCTTCACGATCAGGCGCGACTAGCTATCCGCCGATCAGCCGCGGGTATTCGACCTTCGGGCAGCGGTTCATCACGACGTTCAATCCGGCGGCCTCTGCTTCGGCTGCCGCCGTCTCGTTGATCACCCCGATCTGCATCCAGACCGTCTTGATGCCGAGACGATCCTTCTCGCGGATGGCCGCGCGCACGACTTCGAGCGCCGCTTCGGACCGCCGGAAAATGTCGACCACTTCGATCGGCCCGTCGAGCGCCGCAAGGTCCTCCGCTACGCGTTCGCCGAGTATGGTCTTGCCAGCCAACGTGGGGTTTACGGGAAGTGTGCGATAGCCTTTGGCCTGCAGGTACGCCATGACGTAGTTGCTCGCACGGCTCGGATCGTCTGATGCGCCGACGACCGCGAACGTACGCGACGAGCGCAGGATCTCGGTGATATCAGCGTCGCTCGGCTGCAAATGTGACATCTCTTTTGTCCCTAAGGGAGCGTGACGTGCCCGGCGTCATCCAGCGGGAAAAACGGATTGTAGGCGACTTCCCACAGGTGCCCATCGGGGTCGGCAAAATAGCCTGAGTACCCACCCCAGAATACGCGCTGAGCCGGCTTCAAGATCTTCGCGCCGGCAGCCTCGGCTTCGGCCAAGACCGCTTGCACCGCTTCCTCCGAGCCGACGTTGTGAGCCAGGGCGATGCCGGAGAATGCGGGCTTGCTGTCCGCCACATGCGCATCTTCCGCGAGCGAAGCGCGGCCGAAGAGGGCCAGCGCTACGCCACCCGCGTTGAAGAACGTGACGTTCTCATTCGACGCTGACGAGGCCTCGAACCCCAGCGCCTCATAGAACTTGCGCGCGCGGGCGACTTCCGAAACTCCGAGCGTCACGAACGAAAGGCGTGGCTCCAAGCTCAGCAATCCTTCCAGATTGGCTTGCGCTTTTCTACGAACGCTCCGATGCCTTCGGCCGCGTCACGCGCCATCATGTTCTCGACCATGACGGAAGCCGCATAGCGGTACGCCTCGGCGAGCGGCTGCTCGATCTGGCGGTAGAAGGCTTCCTTGCCAATCGCGACCGTGACCTTGGATTTCGACGCGATGATGCGCGCCATGCCGAGCGCTTCTTCACGCACACGATCCGGCGGCACCGCGCGATTGATCAGCCCGTAGCTCGCCGCATCGTCGGCAGACAAGCTCTCGCCGAGAAGCAGCATCTCCATCGCGCGCTTACGCGGGATGTTGCGCGACAGGGCGACCATTGGCGTCGAGCAAAACAGCCCGATGTTGACGCCGGGCGTGCCGAAGGTCGCGGTGGAGGCAGCGACGGCGAGATCGCAACTCGCAACGAGCTGGCAGCCGGCGGCCGTTGCCACGCCTTCGATAGCGGCAATGACCGGTTTCGGCGAGCGCACGATGGCCTGCATCAACTGCGCGCAGGCTTCCATCGTCTCTTCATAAAACCCGCGTCCGCCGTCCGCATCGGAGCGATGGGCCATCAATTCCTTGAGGTCGTGTCCCGAGGAGAACGCGGGGCCTTCGGCGGCGAGCACGATGGCTGCGATATCGCGGTCGGCTGACAATTGGGCGATGGCTTCGTCGAGAGCTGCCATCATTGCGCTCGAGAGGCAATTGCGGGTGCGCGATGCGTTGAGCGTCAGGACGGCAATGCCAGGCTCCGGACGAGAGAGGAGCACGATACCTTCCGACGCTTCCAGCCTGCGGGGCGTCACCGCCGCCGCAGGTTTCTTGGTGTCCGTGGTCACAGCATAAGCCCCACGATGATTTGACTTTCCGGCAAGACGTCTTAAGGCGCGGGACCTTCGCCGGCGGACGGCGTCTCACCGTCGGCGGGACCGCTTTCGCCTGCCTCTTCGGGGATCAGAGCCTCGATCTCGGAGATGTGCTTCTTCACAACGTCGATGTTGCCCTTGTGCTGAAGCGGCTGGGCAGCGGCGATTTCCTGCGTCAGATCATCGACGGCGAGCTTCTTGTCCTCGGCCGGGATCGTGGCGTCACCCTTGATGTCCTCGAGTTCCTTTTTCATCTTCTCGACGGGGTCCGTGTAGGTGCCCGACGAGCGATCGAGGCCATCGAGAATGAGGGTGATGTTCGCGCCGACATCCTCGAACTCGGCGAAGCTCGCGAAGCCATGCTTCTTGGCGATGTCCTCGAGTTCCTTCGTCAGCGCTGCATCGGGGCTGTCGCCGCCTTCTGCCAGCTTGCCGGCGAGCGGCGCAAAATCCTTCTGCGCGGCGATGAACGAGGTAACCATCTTGTCGGTCAGCTCGATCTGCTTGAACTCTTGAGCAGCGGCTCCCAACGCTCCGGCGCATGCTACGCCCGCGCCCAAGCCGATAACCAAGGCCAGCGACTTAAGGCGTGAAATAAACGTTCTCATTAGGCGTAACCTCCCATTCCCAAACCAGGATCGCGATCGTTGCTTCCCCCAGCGAGTCGCGCAGACGCCGTACTTAGAGATCACAACTGAGACGGATCTAAGAACGGAAGCGTCCGCGTGAGTTCCGGGACCGCACCTCCGGCGACCGGAACCCTGGCGACGTGAGGCGTGAAACGTGAGACTTCGAATGCTGGGCTACACCCGCGGCGGATCTGCGACAAGGCACGTTTAACCGCTTCCGAGCCAAATGTCAGCCCGGCATCAGGTATGTCAATACCGCATATGTGGTATTTTGTTACCTCTACTGTCAATACTATGATTTTGTTAGTCTTTTTATTTTGACTGAGCAATTGACGGTGTTAGGCCGGTCCCGTAGAAGATGCGCTTCGCAACGGCGGTGGTATTCACCCCGCTGATCATCCAACTCTGGGCAGGAGCACTTCCCGCCATGAAGACTTTCGTCGCCAAGCCTGGCGAAGTGGACAAGAAGTGGGTGCTGATCGACGCCGAGGGTCTCGTTGTCGGACGCCTCGCAGCACTCATCGCCACACGCCTCAAGGGCAAGCATAAAGCCATTTACACGCCGCATGTCGATTGCGGCGACAACGTCGTCGTGATCAACGCCGAAAAGGCGGTGTTCACCGGCAAAAAGCACACGGACAAGGTCTATTACCGCCACTCCGGTTATCCGGGCGGTATCAAGTCGACGACGCCGAAGCGCATCATCGAGGGCAAGTTCCCCGAGCGTGTGATTGAACTTGCCGTCGAACGCATGCTCGCTCGCGGTCCGCTGCAGCGCAAGCTCATGAGAAATCTCAAAATCTACAAGGGTGCCGAGCATCCGCATGCGGCGCAATCGCCGTCCTCGCTCGACATCGCGAAGCTCAATCGCAAGAACTCGAGGGCATAACGGCCATGGCACAGGAAGCAAAGACCCTGGACGATCTCGGCGCCCTCAAGGGCGCAACCGCAGAGGCTCCGGTGCACGTGCAGAAACTTGACTCGCTCGGCCGCGCCTACGCGACCGGCAAGCGCAAGGATGCCGTCGCACGCGTATGGATCAAGCCGGGCCGCGGCCAGATCACGGTCAACAAGAAGGACTTCAAGCAGTATTTCGCACGCCCCGTGCTGCAGATGCTGCTGCAGCAGCCCTTGGCAGCCGCAAATCGCGCGTCGCAGTTTGACATTGTCGTGACTGTCGCCGGCGGTGGCCTCTCGGGGCAGGCCGGCGCGGTTCGCCACGGCATCTCGAAGGCTCTGACCTACTACGAGCCGGAGTTGCGCGCCGTTCTCAAGAAGGGCGGCTTCCTCACGCGTGACAGCCGTACCGTCGAGCGCAAGAAGTACGGCCGCGCCAAAGCTCGCCGCAGCTTCCAGTTCTCGAAGCGCTAAAACGCCCCACCCCCTTACGGGATTTCTGGCAACGGCCCGCGCTCGCGGGCCGTTGTTTTTTTCCTAAATATGGTGTTGTTCTTCGCTGCCCAAAATGGACGAACGTCAATTCTGACGGCACCCGACGCGGAAAGGCTCTTTGATGCTCGAAGCTCTGTTGACCGAGATCGGCCACCTCACCAGTCCTGCCTGGTGGCAGCAGAACGCCATTCCGCTCTTCAACATCCTGATGATCGACCTCACGCTGGCGGGTGACAACGCGATCGTTGTGGGCATGGCCGCCTCACGCGTTCACCCCTCCATGCGCGCCAAGGTGATCTTC
>VFQP010001816.1_pt1 | contig 26267 bp, 9 predicted proteins | sample 3512351 | NCBI WGS metagenome assembly VFQP01 (sample SAMN10412372, study PRJNA504923) | tailings metagenome | isolation source: Relicate 1 Philex TSF1 revegetated site | place: Philippines: Tuba, Benguet | collected 2017-08-29
TTCAGCCTGTTCAGCTGATCATACCTGTATTTATAGAACAATGGCGCCGCATTCGCTCCCACTCCTCCTTTCTGCAATGCAGGGATATTCACACTCATCGCAGCTATATTCCCGTTGTAAAGTGATGCCATGCCAGCCGCTGCGCCCGGTCTTGCAAAAGCATTGGTGGTTATATCAATCGGTTTGTAATCACGCTCGGCACTGTTGTTATCAAAGTAATGCAGACCAAAACCGAACACATCACGTGCCACATTACAGGCCGCCATCAATTCCCATATCATATACACCATCACCTACAGACGTGCTATTAACACCCTTTAGCCATCCTTGTATCGTGTAGGCGTAGTCTACTCCCTGGATATTTTGCTCGCCGAGCACCGTAAGTGATCGCTATACAGAAGCTGCCCGAAGAAGATAAGTCGCATATCATGTACTCCCTCGATGGACTCATACAACATGCCAAAACAAGAATCGCTTATAAATGATAAAAGCCGCTCAGATGATCAGCGGCTTTTTGGTTCCTCTTTACTCCTATAGTCTTTTATTAGACAACGGACGGCTTTTACAAAGCCGATGCGTAGTCAAAGACATACGCATAACCCTTGACTATTGATAGTGCCTTACAGACTACGAAGAACGAGGGACTAGTGATAACCAGCAGCAAGCAAAAATATTGAACGACAATAGACTACTCGCACAATGATTCTATCAGATTTTGTTGTACATCAAAAAATCCCGGACTTTTTCATATTCGGCAATAATCTGTTCATTTAATGTCCCTTTTATCTCATCATTATAAATAGCTATCAAGTCAATGAAGTTTTCTTTTTTTAATAGCCGATTTATTACAAGACCTCTCATACATCTATCTCCAAATGTGCCACCGACATTTGCTGGTGTATAATCAAAAGGAGCATTGTTTACAATATCATCTATTGCTTCAAGATTTTCAAACTGTTCAAAATAGGTACGGGCGATTCCTTGAAAAAAAAATGAAATAGACTCGCATGCGGCTTCGATATCTGCATTTTCAATAAGTAGTATCTCCATATTATTATGTACTACTTCTCGCCCATCAGGTGAATTAAAGATTACACCCAATGTATTCCCTAAAGTAATATTAGTAGAATCACCAATAATTCGTCTAAGAATCTTTTCCACTTTCTTATGCCTTATATAAAGAAATATTTCTATAGCATAGTGATCAGTTCTTGTATGAAAAAGCATCTGAAAGATATTTTCTATATCTCCTTTTGTCTTAATAAACCAGTTATTGGTCTTCTTATAACTGAAGCCTTCATTAGCTATTAAAAAACCAACTTCTTTCGCAATACGGTCCTTAATTTCTTCACTTTTTAATGAAATCAGCTTCATTTTATTGCGGATAATTTATTGTATTCGAATTAACTAAATTAGTGCGAGACTCCTGCAGGGAGTTGGGAGATATCACATAACTACCTCTTCTAATTTGCTTATACCGACTAGAACCCTTAAAAACCCCTCCTTGAGTGTTTAACGCGTTTTGTTGACCTGTAAAAGTCGCCCCTCCATTTTTAACTTCAATCACATTAGTCATTTGAGAAATTTTAGTATTAAATATACCGAAATCTGGAACGGAATAATTTTTCTTATTGAGGCCATCTCCGATATAGATACGAGGTTTTTCAATTAATATTTCATGTGGACTAAGGTTGGCTTGTAGTCTGCTCTTAATTGAGGCCTCTGAGCCAAACGATGTCAGTTTGTTTTCATCCATCTGTTGACTTCGTTGAGCTGACAAGGTCTTTTCTACACCATTACGACTTCCGGCTGCAACCGAAATCTGTCGATTTTGGCCAACATTTATTGACCAATCAACCTTTCGTAATGCAAGAAAGGCAGAAAATGTATTGTCTAAACCGGCTCCTATAAAGGAAGCTTCATTTCCCCAAATCAAGTAGGTTGTCGAGCCAAAAAATCCTCCTCTTATATTTTCACCAACCGCATTGAAATACTCGTTTCTAATCCTGGCGATTTTGGGCAGAATGTAAGATTCACGACCGATGTGTCCGACACCAAATATGTCCCGCGCAAGTATTTCCGGGTCAAATGGACGCAGCCATGGCTTTGCGTCTAGTTCGTTCAAATAATTATTATAATCAGAATGCTCTAACTTCAATTTAGCCTGTGCTGCAGCTGCTTCTGCCATTGTTTTCATTGTAGGTTCTTCTCCATCCAAATCGATGGCAGAAATCGGCATATTCCCTGCAAATTGATATGGTGTATACCAAGGGTAATCTTTTGTCAACGGATCGACTGACAAGAATCGGCCAAGTCTTGGATCCGATATCCTCATTCCATAATCCTGTTGAGCGCCGACAATATCATCTCCATTAACATCCTTCTTCACCTCATTATCATTCTCCTTTCCATTAAACCCATAACGATACTTCTCACTTTGCCACCCCCTATTCACCATCTGCATCCCAAACGGATAATAATCCGTTGCGCTTTGCACATCCGCAGTGTAATAGTTCAAATTTCCTCCTGACGCCACCTGTATCTTCTTATCAGTCACGGTCGCCAGCACATTTCCCAAATGATTGCTCAGTTCAAAGATCTTTTCTCCACGGGTATATGTAGCCAGCCAGCCAGAAAAGCCCGTAGAAGGCGAAGTTACGACTTGTAATCCATTTGATTCAGTTGCTGTCAGGCCAATCCGGCTGCTGCCGTACAGATGTACTTCCGATTGTATCAACGTCGAGGCCGGCTGCTCATATACGCTTAACGTATTTCCACTGGCATCGCGGACATATACGGTTGTTTTACCTGTAGCTGACACCGTTTTGCTGATCCGGTTACCTGAAGCGTCGTACGTGTAGGTGATCGAAGGCGTTGAACTGTTATTCTTATAAATTTCTTTGATCTTTCCATAAACCGACCAGGTGATATTCGTAATTCCTTCCCTGGCATCCTTTCGCATATTGCCGATCCTGTCATACTCATAGTTGCCTGCATCCTGGTCCTGTATATCCTTTCCTCCATAGTTTGACGCGGAGACCGCATCATCCACATGAATCAACCGGTTATTGTTCGTCTCATAGTTATAAGTCAGTTGATCCATTGCACTTGCTCCGGATCCATTTCTGTTATACGTCAGGATGTTTCCGTTCGGATCATACGTAACGGCTTCGGTATACGCCTGGTTGGGCAACTGCACGGGTGTCCATACATTTCCGGATAATCCGTTATAAGCCGTCATCGATTTGATACGGTTAAGCTGATCGTAGCCGTATTTGTAAAATAGAGGCTGGGCGTTTACAGATCCTCCACCTTTTTGAAGTGCGGGAATATTTACGCTCATGGCCGCAATATTACCGTTATAAAGCGACTGCATATTTGCCGCCGTTCCAGGCCGTGCGAATTGGGTCATCCCAGCGATCGATTTGTAATCCATCAGGTTGCCGGTGCCATTGTCATAGTAATGCAATGCAAAACCGAATATATCGCGGGCTATATTACCGTGTACCGACAGTAGATTACTTCCATCACCACCGGGATCATACAAAGGATCACCGGGTGACGTACTGTTCACTCCCTTCAACCAACCCTGTAAGGTGTAAGAGTAGTCAAGTCCTTGCACACTTTGCTCTCCCAGGACAGTTCTTGCCAGCGGGCCATGATCAAAGTACTCATACTCCGCATCTCTTTCCCAATTGATCCTGTCTCGACTGGTCTGCACCATGCTCAGCTTATTCTCTGAGTCATAAGTGTACCGGTGAAAGAATTTATCCGGGTTGATCGTCCATCCCACGCCATTATGGAAATCCGGCTGGTAGGCTACCTCATTCACTTTACCACTGATCAGATCGTAATCATACTCTACACGCTTAAAGGTATTTCCGCCCATGGCAGTTATCCCCCTGTAATCCTGTAACAGGATATCGACATTGCCATGAATATCATACGTATAAAAACTTGCACTATGATAGTTCGGGTCAGAGAAGTTTGCTTTATTGTAAGAGTAGCTTACCCTGCCACGCATATTCTGCTGATTGAACCCTCCCTGCAGAACAACAGATGGCTCGGTTACATCAGAACTACCATAGGGATAATCGTAATGAGTAACGGTCAGTTCCTCTCTTGCACCCGTGCCCACGCCGGTGATCCAGTTTTTCAGCAGGCCTTTGTTCTGACTTAGTACCTGTGTCATTTCTGTTGTAGAATGCTTCTGCCCTACTTCAATAACACGTCCGAGGTCGTCATACATGGTATAGCTGTACCTGTTATTAAACGCCTGCTCAGCATTCTGGCTTACAACGAGGCGACCGAGATCGTCATACCAGAACTGGGAATATCCTCCGTCCGGGGATCGCTGAGCCACCAGTTTGCCCAGACTGTTATAGCGGTAATCAGTAACCATTATATGTTCGGGTTGAACAATCAGGTTATTCTCCCGCGCATTTTTAACACTGGCCAGGAAGCCAGCGTCAAAGTTTGGCTTCACGCCTTTCGGTGGAACAGTTTTCACCAGGCTGCCGGCCATATCATAATAGTACAGCGTATAATGATACTCGCTGTTCGTATATGTCACAGTAAATGATTCTCCCGCATCGAGACATTTCGCCCGGTAGCGTTGCTCAAATTCTGCGAGCAGGGTTTCTTGTCTTTGCTCAAAGATCTGTGTAGCCAATGCATCCGCCATTTCGAAGATCCGCTGACATGGAGATGGTATGATGATGTTTCCTGGAACCTGCCATGCGGGAGGTCTCGGGCAAAGCACGAGCTGACTAGCGGGATTGGAGCTTGCGATGACCGCAGTAAATTGATCATTCTCGCCGCTTGAAAATCCCGGAAGGAAATTAATGATCTGCGTTGCGATATACTCAGCTGGCGTATTGCCGGTCCTCGAACTCACAGAAATATCCGCAGGGAATCCTGGGGAGCCCCCTCCAAGATTTATGGACAATGTAGAAAGATCACAACCTGCCGACTGAGCCGCACCGAAATACTCGCCCCATGTAAAACTATTACCGGTTTTAACATTCAGGAAACGGGCCAGCAGCGTATTATATGCAATATCCGTTTGCGTCAGTTGCTGCGTCAGTATAGGTGCGGTGTTATAAGGAGCCTCGAATGTCGTTTTGAACTCCTGGATCAATGTACTCAATGAAGCGCAGCTGATACAGGAAGATGCTGCTGATTCGCATTGCAGGAATACAGGTAGCACCAGGGTGCCCGTGCCTGCTCTTCCTTCCGAGCAACCAGCCAACCGGTCAAATACTTCCTGAGAAATTGTTTGTCCATATGTTGCCGTTAAATACTGGTTCAGTGATGTGAGGTTATCAGGATGATAACCGGCATTCGTTGCCGCAGTTTCTATTGGCTTGAATTTCTCACAAACACATGCATCTGATCCTGCCGGCGGCTGAGGCAACAGAGCGGGGCCTTCGTATGGAAGTGGATATTCAAACATGAACGGATTGCACAAATCCGTATAACTGATAAAGTTTTCTGCAAATACACGTTGAATGACTTCTTTAAAGCTGCGTGGTGAACCATCATTCGGTGTTGATGGCGCTACAGTTGACGAGCCATTTGGATGTAATATATCAGAGCCTTTACTGCATACATCCAGCATTCCGCTGATGATCGCTGTTATGATAGCCGAAGAATTAGAATGCTGGGTGATAACACTGCAAGAAAGCAGTGCCTTCTCCCAATCTGCTACGTGAGCGTTGCAACCTGACTGCAGATAAGGATCTGCAATAGACGGAGGATAAACAGATGGCACGCCAACTGCCGGGGCTCCCGGAGTACCCGGTATGAAATCACCACCCGGCAACGCACCTGCAGTAATGTTGTTATGAAAGCGGATATTGTAATTATTAGTTACGAGCAGAACCTGGTCTGCCAATGGACGCTGTTGCGCGATAAAGCCATTCATTTGCTGGTCGCGCGCACTCGAATAGAGGTTGCGGAATGCAACCCACATTTCATCTTTTTCGGGGGTAGTTGTGACATCTGCAAAAGGAGGAACCTTAGTGCCACCTGCCTGGTAACAGGTTAGTCTGTCATTATCGGACGAAATCCCTTTACACTTGACCTGGCCTCTCGCCAGTTGCCATAGCGAAAGATTCTGGTGATAATTGGTGGTCACCCAATCCGTCATTGTCGATTTGATCGACCCAGAATTTGCCACACTGTAGAGCGGATCATTATTATGGGGAGAGAAATAGGCCGATGGTGCGGCATCATAGCTGCTGACTTTTCTGAAGTCATTTATCCATGTATAAGCACTTTGCAGTGTCGATTCTGCAAATTCAAGGCGGGGATATTCCGGGTGATAACGAAGCAATGAATTAGCCCATTCCGGTTTGAACAGATTTGCAAAATCATCGCCGCTAAGCTGATCAAGCTGCGCCGTAGTCATATCCGGATCGGGATTACCGTTCACATCATTGTAAGTACCAGGCAATCCGTTCGCAATATTCAATGGCAGCTTAAAAGCAGCTTTAGGGCGTGCTCCATTCTGTGTAGAGAAGATATCGTACATCCGGTGCATGGGATTGCTGCTGTTCGCAACAGCCGGTAGCTTCGCATACTGTCCACCAGGCGTAACATCGGCCAGCATCATTTCCCTTTTGGAAGCGAGGATCTGCGCTCCCGGGCTGCAAATCTCCTGGCAGGTCTGTGCAGCTTTTGAAAATGCCTGTTGCATTTGCAGCTCAAGTTCCGAAGACACTGTGCCTGTATGACCGATAGAAGCCAGGTACTCTGGCCTGAATTTGTTTGCATAATCTCCCAGCTGAACCAGGCATTCACTGCAGTCCGCATTTGGGGCTGGATTCCCGCAATCGGAAATAGAAAGCATCGAATTATATATCGACTGCCTGATCTGTTCAAACGTCTCACATGTTTTTTGTGCCAGCCATGATTCTTTATACCGTTGCAGGGAAGCGTCGCTGACGGTAAGCGTTTTTCGTACTGTATAAGCGCCAATTTCCAGGTCAACATTCAGGTTGATCGTTGTATAGGCTGTATTATTATCAGCATCGATCAGTGCCGGATAGTTTTCATCGCAGGCTGTTCCCTGTTCAAAACTGACGTTCGAATACCTTTTGATGACCGAAGCCTTCGTACCATCTTCGTCTTCTTCCGGTATAATGGCAATCTCAAGATCATAGAGGCAGTCATGACAAATAAAAGCCGCTGGTGCATTTGCGCACGCATCACTTTGCAGGGTCTGCGGAGTGAGTTTATATTCGAATTGGTATGTCGCGCTCTTTGGAACCAGTAACGTATTGATCGATTCGATCGAATTCCCTTTCGTAATATTTGTAGTAGGATCCAGCAGATTTCTTGTGAACGACTTTCCTCCCTGGTTATGATAGATTGACTGATCTTCATAGGGAAGTGATATAACATTACCGGGAGCAAGGCCCGCAAGCGCCGTTGCGATCGTTCGGCCATGCATATCAACATAGCTTACACTTAACTGGCCATTTGCATCTTTGACCATGTTTTTGGCATAATGCGTATTGTTACCGACATCCGTCCCAAACAAACCATCAAGTTCCTCCTGCGCTGGAGTGCCGTAGAAATATTTTATCTCATGGCCGGCGCCGGCTTTAAATGCTTCTCCGACTCCGCTTTGAGATAGAACCCGACCGGTATTATCCGGCGTATACCGGGTTAAGGAATATGCATATCCCTCAGCCTTAGGCAGTGTACTATTAACACCATAATTGATCTCATTGAGGCTGCTGTAATACCCGGCTGCACCTTTCTGCGCACTTTCAACAAGCTTTTTTCCTATTGGTTCAAGATCGAAGATGTCGACGGGGCTTTTATCTTCAGCCTGTCCTTCGAACATATTGAGATTTGAAACAAATCCCCGATAATGGCCTATCGCAGGCAAGACCTGAACAGTTGGACGTCCTTCGGGATCGTACATTGTTTCAGATAGTTGACTTTTACCGTTCTGATTATTTCTTGATAAACTCTGCCTGCTGCGCAACGACCCGTCAAAATAATTGAATGCTGACATACTTTTTCCCTCTTCAGCATAAGTGGTCACCGATTGCCAGTTCCTAAGTCCATCATGCGGATCTGCAGGGCGCATTGATACGTTAGACCATTTGCCATCTTCCCTTCCTGTGGGCGTAAGGTTAACGGCACGTACACGAATGTATAAATGGCCATAGCTGTCAAAATTATACCGGATAACGTGAGTACTGATATTAGATGGCAGATCTATACGGGTAGCTCCCTCATCGAAAAGCCTCTCAAAATCTATTTCATTTGAGTTGGGTTTGAAATAACTGTTACTAAGATCTTCAGGCAGAAAGGCCCATTCCAGTTGTGTGTAGTTATTACCAGTGCCAACAGGCCATTCCCACCTCACGAACGCATCATTTGAAAGGTCGGCTGACAGGAACAAAGAAGGCTCCACGTTGGGAGATGAAAGATTAAAATACCGGGTAACGATCATCGAATTTTCTACTGAAAGAATATCGCGGATATTAAAACCTGAGAATGTCGGTTCTGTCCCAACAAATCCGAGTATGGTAACAGTCACCTCAGATTTATCTTCAAATTTGAGATATTGCTTTGCTTTATACGGCGCACCTTCTTCCTTTGTATAATTGATCTCCAGGTCCTGATCTATAAAGTCGCTTATAGCTGGCCCGAATTTCACCCTTACTTTTATTTTTGCGTCGAAATTATTGGGAATATAATTGGATGTGGCTTCATCCAGCTTCAGCATGACAGTGTTGACGATCTTGCGTTTGGCGAGGATCTCACCAGAAAATGCTGGACATTGAAGCGTAGCAGAACTATTATCGAGCAATGATTTGAACTCGCCGCCCGGGTGATCTGAGGTCCCTTTAAATATGGACAATTCGCTGCGATATACAAGGCCGCCATCTTTCTGCACTTCCTGCGATTGAGCCGGCAGCATTGTGTTGACACCCACAAGGATCGTCACCATTAACCTGATGAGTACCGACCGTTTATTCCAAAAAATTCGCATAAGCATATATATCAAATTAACTTCGTCTAAAGAGTTGTTTGATTGATCAGTTGGTATGTCGCATAACCAGCAACCGGCTTCCACTGCCCTGTCTCATCCCTTCCGATACGATCGGTCAACACATAAGGCAATTGCTGCTCCTGTGCATCGATATACCTGTAATCAATCTGCATATAAGTTTCTTTGACCACGTACGATACCTCTCCGCTATGGATGATTTTATCAGCAGGAAAGCCTGAAGTTTTCAACGCTTCCGCCTTTGAACTGTCTAACAATATCACCGTTCTGCGTGTTATTTTTAAGCGTGTCAGCTGCCTGTCTTTTTCATTTATAGAAAAATCAATTGTCTCCCTGGGCGTACGCAGCCCAGAAAGATCTGCTTTACTATGCAGGCTGTACCCGTTGGATGCCGGCTCAATCCGGTAAAGGCTGTCGATCGCCGCAGCGGCCATCCGTTCATCTCCGACCCCCAGCATCCCATACCATTGCCTGTTCAGATCGGCAATAGGGGAAGCAACGAGGATCATTTGCTGCAGGCTGTCATTGATCATAAGTGCGAGACTGTCGCCTGCGAGTTGCTCAAGTTCACCGAGACGGACATACGCCGCATTTTTTCTCAGGTAAATTTCTGCATTTGCAGGTATTGGCGGATATCCTGTCTGTTGAAAATTTGATCCCTCAGTGATCGTCACTGATAGATGCAGCGGAGGCGTGCGCAAAGCCATCATGCTTTGCATGATCTTCTCTGCCGACGGGTTGCCCGGCTTCTGCGCTACAGCCGTCATCAAGACAAGGCTTAACAGATTCAAACAAATAATTTGTTTCATCTCTTATTGTGGTTGAAAGTCGGTGATCATTTTTTGTTTCGAGCTTCGGTTTTCAGAGAGCGTCTTCACCCCTTCCCTTGTTTCAGCTTTGGTTCTGATCAGCGTTCCTTCGAAATCATATTCGTAGAAGCTTGCGTAGTTATTCGCATCCAGTTCAGCGACCAGTCTCATATTAACCGGGTCATACACATAACTCTTCATATTCGATTTGAATGGGTGCATCCGTATGTCATCAAAATAAACAGGGCTGGAGCCGGCATTAACCAGCCGGAGGTTCAGTTTGCTCGCCTGTGTTTGTGGCACAGTGAAGACACCCTCATAACGCTGCCACCCTTCGATCATCGGACCCGCAGGATGGAACTCTTCCACTTGTGTACTTCCTCCTTCATAATCAAGCATCACCTTATTGTTACAGGTAGTGGTAACGTTATTGCAGTTGCCTTTCACCCATGCACTGAAAAGCATTTTCTGATCTGGCATCAGAGAGAATACTGGGTTCATCATGCTGTTGGAAGTAGTTACACCACCAAGACCTGTACACTGTTCACTCGAAACCGACTCATATGACTCTCCGATCTCTGGTAATCCGGAACCTTGTGGCGGGTTGATAAAGAACCCTGTCCACATATCGCGCATAAGATTATACTGACGGCCGGTTCCGCTTTGATAAGCACGATGCCAGAAACGGAATACAACCCTGTAGTGACCCGTTGCCAGATCAACAGGCGTAGTATAGTCCAGCTCATGAATAAAAAAGATATTTGTTTTTGAGTAGATCAGCTGACCATCATATGTATAGATCTCCAGCGTTTGATTGGTTGCGGTCGTTGCTGAGGTTGTATCTCCATTTACAGGCGTACCCCTGAATGGACTCAATCCTGAATCGAAGCGAAAGCGGACATTATATCTGCCGCAGGCATCCACTTTCATGTATTGAGTCGTCTGCATTTCAACCTCACCTGAAAAATTGTTTGTGTTGCAATCGTCGTAATATTGGCCGCATGGAGGTGCATTGTCGCGGAATTCCATGACCACGTTTGATCCGAAATTCGCAAAGTGATTAACGTCAGATTCGAATATCTCTCCGCCATAACTACCGGGAGTTGTTGGGACGCGCAGGTAGTCAGTAAAGCCTCCCTGTCCGACATAATAAGACCATACGGGTCCTGTTTTTGTTCCAAAGGCAAGCGGAGCCTTGTTCACTGGTGCACCAATCGGAAACTGTGCGCTTACTGTACTGTTTGCTGCTACAGGTAATACATGTTTGCCTGTATGAGCCTTGAACCCGAGATCCTGTGCTTTTACCGGTAGAGGAAAGCTTACATGTTTTCCACGGCATGCCAGGGTGATATTCCGGATCATTTCATCATATCCGGCATCTTCAAAACTTTCTGCAAACATCTCGTTGGACCTCGCATTGTCAGCTACCGCGACTGGCATGCTTTTATTAAACCCATATTGCGCTGCGGAGTAGATTCCCATCGCATCATAAGTTTCCAGTTCCATTCCTTTTGAATTGATGCGGCTGACGGTGGTTCCCGTTACCCATTTTGCATCGGGCACAGCTGTAAGCCGGTTACCAGATATCGTCCAGTATAGCTGAAACTGATCCAGGAATCCAGCAGTAGAGAGATCTAGCGGCTGTGACAAACTCTTTCCTTTCCTGTCATTATAGAATACAAAACTTTTTAAAGCTCGGAAATTACCAAGCAGTCCCTTTCTATAAGGATTTACTGTTTTCTCTTCTTCACCCGTGCAATCATCTACATCTTCGAAATCACAGATTTCCGGGTTGTATACTGGTTTCACAATCCGTATGATGTTATCATCCGTTTGCCATTTTTCTCCAAAATCTGCGGCAGTAGCATTGATCACCCTGGCTTCTGTTCCAACGGTCAGAAAACTTTTTTGAGTCAGTGTATTTTTTACGACGGGATTGGTCATGAGTGTGACGGCAGATGCTACCGCACCGAGCATATTTCTTTTGCCGCTGCGGATAATACGGAAGCTTACGCCTGTACGGGTGTAAGGAACTCCTTTGGCATCTATAAAGTAGAGATCCCTGGTGTTGTTTGCCGGAACCGCATATTTATTTTTATCATAGACCCAAAGCATTCTTACCGATGAGGGGGATGCCAATGCTGATGCGCAGCCATCTGCCGCTGGCGCTCCGGGATCAAGGATGTAAACCTCATCACCACTTTCCAATGCTGCTGAGGGAACGGTGTTACCGGTAACCTTGCCATCAACAAAGTTTACGCCGGTGAATACCGCATCGATATTGTCGGAGGCCAGTCCCATTCCTTCATAAGCCCAGTAAGCAGGATAGCTGACATTGTAAAGAGGTTTATCAAACTCATTATTGGTTTTGCTGACGACTACTGCACCGGTTTTCGCGTCATAAACAAGGTTCTCTGTAGACACAGTACTTCCCTTATCAATCACCACGATGCGGTCAAGCAAAGCATGATAATTGATCACCTTGGTGGTGGTTACAGCTCTGTAAATATTTTCTGTTTTACCGGTAACAGTATGCATATTAAACCAGGGGAATGGTATACCCAGGAAAAACATATCGACCTGCGCTTGCGTTTCTTCACTCCGGCTTTTTACAGAAAATTCACGCGCATCTGTCATCAGTTCAACATCGATCCCGATGTTACCGGCTTTGATCTCGCCACCGTCTGCGATATGTACAAAGTCAAACTTGTCATTCAATCCTTTTTCGCCGGTATTCCGGTAATAATTGCGTGTATAGCTGATCCGGGTCAGCGGATCAGCTTCGCCATAAGAAGACTGAGCCTTCAACTGGCCATGCATATCATTTGTAGCAACAAGAAATCCTTGTGACAGAGCCCTGTAATCGTATGCTGATTTATGGAAGAAATTAAACCTCGACGACCAATGGGTTTGTTTATCAGATGCCGGATCAAAAGAAGAATGAGTATAATAAACCGGATAATCTTTGGCGGTAAAGAATTCGGTAACCTGTCTGCCAACCCCGGAACGGGATTTCTTACCGGGCGGCAATGGGGTTTGTCTTGGCAATGACTTAACAGTTACTTTGCTATAGCCAACTAATGCCGCGGGGAAAAATGCGTCAAGAACAGGCATTTCAACTGCGCCATAGGATGTAGGCCCCATAGGAAGCTGATCTGCTACCTGCATGATCTTCTGAAACGGATTTTCTTCTCCACCCACGGTTGGCTCATAAGAAGCTACTCCACTGCTGATCGTTCTGGGCGTACCATTAAATACCTCTTCAGTCGTATAGTCATAGGTCTGACCGTAAACGGAATTGAACTTACCGTCCATAGCCTTCCAGTTGTCAGAGATCCTTACAGATTTCACGCGGTGACCACCACCAAACTTATGTCCCCCGGGGTTATTGATACGGACAAAACTCCTGGCAGAGACCAGTTGCCATGCCTTCGCTTCCTGGCGAAGAGTAAGGATGGGGCTTTGAAGCTGTTTGCCAATGGTGATCAGCATTTTCAACAATGAACCGGCCGCCTGGAGAAGATTTCCGTCAGAAAGATCATATGTTGGGAATGCCTTTCCAGGCAATTGCTCTCGCAGGTAATCCACTGCGGCAAGTGAGATTGGGTTAATTCCATCCAATCGTTTCAGCTTTACCCAGATAATGCTTTTATCAGTCTCCAATCGTCCATAATCTTCAAAGAACGCATAGCAGGGGATATATTCAAACTGACCGCCAGGCATGGTCACAGCAATCTTAAACGCAAGCTGTGTCTGTCCATCAAGGTATTTCTGATAAACATCTTTTTTTTCAGGGCATGCCTCAGGCGTTTTGATGAATACATAATCCTTCTCTACTATTTCTCCATTTGAAAATACATTATACAGTGTATTCGTGTAGGAGGTGTTAGTGGTACCCAATCCCAGTACCTGCATCATTTGGGACGCGCGAAGGTTCTGCACATAAGCATAATCATCACTTTCGTACTCTACTTCCATTTGCCCGCCGGAGGGAAGCAGTATTTTCTTTAATGACCAGGCGGCTGCGAATTCATTGTTTTTGTCGGTGATCTGGCTCGTGTAAGGATAGTCTTTGTTTTTTAGTTCAGACGGATTTGCAGATACCGGCTTGTAATTACCCCAGCGATCTGTTGATGCCCGGCTGTAAACCGGATTATCTGCCGCGGTATTTCCATATGAAAAAAGATACTGTTCGTTACTGGCACGGTTTTGACCATTGTAGGTGAACCAGATTTTTTCAAGCGTCAGTTTACCAGCATTATTGCCTGACTGCTGGTTCAGATAATTGTCCGGTGTTCCAGGACATAATTTATTTGAGTACCCAAAATGCACTGACTTGATCGGGCGAGCATTTGCTTCACCATTCTTCTTCAGATCGGCTTTATTATAGAGGTCGATACGCTGGAGTTGTTTTGAAGATTTATCCTGGGCATTCACCCCTCCGTATTCATCCCGAACGCTTTTCCCGTCATAAGCCCGGTCAGACGTCCTGAATACAGCTATCATTGTTTTAGACTCGATGGAATGCAGATACCACGATTCTCTTTCTCCATATGAAACGATGCCTTTATCATCCTTGGTTTCGGAACGGTTACCGGCATTAAAATTAGCAGTACCCGCATTTCCGTGAGGAGTGCGCCACTTATGAATTGCCCATTCGTTATTCTGTTTAACACGTGTGTAATTGAATTTAATAGCTGTTCCAAGATCATCATCGGATATGCCATCACCTTTCACGTCTACGTAATCGGGAGATAGAAGTCCGCTTAAGAGAAAGGAATGTGCGTATGCTGGTGTTTCAGTCACCTGTACATAGCCGTCTTTAACTGCATTTTCGCTGAGATGATCAGATTTTGTGCGGCTGTCTTTATATTCATACGATACCAATTCTGCGTCAGGATCAGTGTCGCCACTAACTGTAAAGCTGAAATCCTTCTGTACAAGAGTATAAACCGGTATACCATATACATATCTTCTACCGCCATTTTCGGTCACGTTCACTTGTGAAATATGATGAGGTTTGCGGTACTCGTCTGTACGGTTGAACGTTTCTACCTTTAGATGTTTTGAGACATCGAGCAGCGTTTCGGGATCATAGCTTTCAAGCTTTCTGTTCAGCCCTGCTATACTGGCTTCTTCAGCAGTAAGAAAACTTACGACCTGCGTTCTGTTCCTCCGTTTATCCGTAAACGAATTGACAACAGATTGAGTACCGATCACCTGCCCTGTCGCCCCTATCTTTTCTAATACCGGCTCGATGGTAGGGTTTGCATTACTGCCGCCGAGTTTGAATCGGACCAGGTCAAGGCCGGCTATCTTTTCCAGTTGTTCATTATTAACAACACTTGCTTCTCCTGGACTTCTGAAGTATACCCCTTCTTTCAATTCACGATTCGGATTAAAAGGTATAGCAGCCGGCAACTTGTTGCCGGCATTCCAATCGCCGATGGCAGAAGGTGTCTGTATAGAATTGAAGTTAATACCGTAATGGGCAGGCGGGCCGATGTCCGCCCCACCGCTGCGACTTTCATCTTTTGAAACCGTCAGATTATCCCGCACATACCCAAGGTCATTGCGGTACGCCCGTACACTTCCTCCTGTGCCCTCTCCCTGTATAGCAAACACATCGTAAGAATACTGAGGTGCGGAGATCACGGGCGTAGATGGCGTAACTTCCCGGTCATTGAACCTTGTCATGTCCATTACCGCATTATTGTCTCCCGTTGCCTTGTGATAATAGAGATACCCGTACATTGGGTTTATCCGTAACGTGTCTTTATTAAGAATAGCTGAACTCTGATAGTACACTTCGGTTTCAACGGACGTCAGAGATCCGGTGTTCATTGCTCCCAACCCAAGCTGAAAATGAAATGAATTGGCAAGGTTGGTTGTGACGGCGCGCATTGCAGGTATATAGCTTGGTCTTACGAAACTGATTGATGAAGAGAGCCTTCCTGACTGACCTGCCTCAAAAATTGAATAGGCCCCTTTCGCGACGCGTATTGCCTGCGAATAGTTAAAACCGGCTTGTTCGGATAATTCGAGGCCTTTTATACCGGTTCTCGAATTATAACTTGTGCTAACCCCCAGCCCTCCTGTAAGGTGAGTATTAAATTTATGAAACCGTGCAGTCAGTGAGGCGTTGGCAGAAGCAGTAACGCCATTCCGGGAATTAAGATTGAGACCAGCTCCAGCTCCAAGCCTAACCGTAAGATCATTGGGAGCATATTTTTCTCCGAAAATTTTTAACCCTACTGAAGCACTAACACCTCCCTTGACACCGAGTTCCATTGCGGGCCCGAGATAGTTGTTAAATGATGCACCTACGGTAACTGCCAGGTCTATCGGCTTGACGCCACCAAACTCAAAATCAGGGCCAAAGCGAAATCCAAAGGTTTTATTCGGCTTCATCTGCTGGTACTGCTTTAACAGGTCTGTACCATCAAAATCATCCGGCACACCGCGCATATTTCTATTCACAGTACCAGGGTTAATATTCCAGCCAAGGCCAACCCAACTTGCTTCCTGTTCCGGCGTGATCCCGCCGGTGTAAAATATGTTGACCGGGTAACCTCCGACATCCATTAATGGAATATTGTAACTGAAATCACCTGTAAAAAGGTTCACCATGTTGTTTGTACCTGCTGCCTGGAATGATGACATTTCAGGTTGTGAAGGACCATCAATGAGCAAGCTATCTGGTGTCACCACATCTGAATTGCTCTTTACATCTTTATCTGTCACCTTTTTTCTGTCCGAAAGGGTTATCCCGTTTCCGTTGAACGACATATTACCTACGGGCTTTTTCACAAACGTAGAAGATGAATATACAGGCAGTGAAGTGGCCCTTCCTGATATCGGGATCAAACCGATCCAGAATATCAGAAAGAAGACGTACGCGATAAGTTGGTTATATCTGGTTGCTAATAACTGTATCATATATAGTTCGGTTCGGCTACTCTTGAATAATAAAAGAAATCCCTGAAGTTTTTTTCTGCTGATCTGTGACTGAAATGCGATACAATGTATTTTTCTGAAAATTCCGGTCCAGTTCAAACACAAAAAAATTATCGCCATAGGACATATACCTTTCCATCCTCTTTATCACAGTTCCCGCTGCATCGGTAAAGAGAAATACCCCGTTATATTTTCCCTGGTAAGAATGGATCTTGATACGCAGAGCGGAAGATTTCAGGTAGTGCAACGAGCCTTCCCGGCCATCAAACTTCACTTCGATAAAGTTCTTATCAGCAAGTGTCGTTTTCGCCGAATCGGCTCCCAGTTTAAATGTCCATACGTCTGTTGTTGAGGCGTAGTTCATGCCATTCTTTGCAGTTACCTGCCATGCATATGTTTTATTTTTTTCGAGCGGGCTGTAGCTTGTTGCGTAATTCTCATGAGAAACGTTTAGAAAACTTCTTGAATAAACCGGACTGTTACTGATAATAGCTTCTGCGGGTGATTGCCCTTCAAGAATTTCCACAACACTCAGGTCGTAACTGAGATCGCTGAACATATTCGTCGGGGCAGGAGGAATCCAGCTGAACTGCGGATAGGGCGTCGGAACTATAGCATTGTTCGCTGGCGTATTAAGGAGCGGCGGACTTAGCGGAACTATATTGATCCGGACACATTCCGTAGCAACAGGTTCCTGGCTTTCGGCTAATACGCGACTGATCGTATAACACGCCGTATAGGAACCCAAAGGGATGTAATTTTCATTGGAGAAACCTGCACTATATGTGTATTGAACCGGCTGAAGATCCTGTACACGAATATTCCTTACACCACGAGGCAAATTAACACTGCGGGTCGAACCAGTCAAGACGGTTTGTCCGGTAGACACGTCCTGCAGACTAAGCAGCAAAACGACATCAATACCCGAACTTCCGTTATTCATGGCTACCAGATTCCAAAGTTGATCTTTTTGTATCAATCCGCCCGGAGGTAGCTGTACGCTGAGTGTCAGTTGTGCTTTTACACAGACTGGCAGGCAGGCAAGAATGAAGAGTAGAATTCTTTTCATCATACGTTAAAAAAATTTGAACCAGGAGAGCCGTCCGCTTTCCACTGGAAACAGAGCTCCATATATTGTAGGTAAATAGGATTTATCATATTGTAACTGGAATGCGCCAAGTTGTTTGAACTCAATGTTTGCCTGTGCGCGGCCACCCCAGTATCGATTGCCACCAATGATACGATTGTATTTAGCCGTTGCGCCTAATCGGATCTTTGAGGTAACAGCGTATTCGATCCCGCTCTCAGCAGTGTGATACCGCATCCGCTCCTGGTCTGTAAAATTGTACAAGCCGTTTACCACGAACCGGCCTGCCTGCATCGACTGTCCAAGCATGTAGTTAACACCGCTATAAGCGATAAAACCGGAATCGGTCCCTTTACCTGAATAGCGGTTATAGATGGCTGAACTTGTCATCTGCCAGCCACCGATATCATACATATGAACTGCGGAAGCATTGAGCGTATAGTAAACATTTTCAAGTATCCGCTTCTTGTCTTCGACATAAAGTTGGGTGCCCGGAAAATATCCAATACTCATGACCGGAAGACGCGGAATTCTTACTGTCGCCTGCATGCTCGTAAAGACCGTACTGGTCTTAAATGTCTTGTCAGCAAACGGATGTGTAAAGTCATTACGCCTCAACATTGCCATTATACTCAGCCTGTCCTTCCATAGCGGCTGATCAACCTTCATCTGCCAGGCAAGCTGATCTGTATTGTAGGTGAATAAACTAAATGATTGAAAATGTTCGCCGGTCTTGCGCAAAAAGCCTTCAACCCTGGTATTGTATTTTGTCAATCTCATTTGTCCCTTAACATTGAGTCCCAGATTCCGTTTATCGCTGATATCGAACAAATTTGTTAACGTACCATTATCACGCAGAGATCCTGTAACGGGGGGCGTAGTTTTCGCCACTTCTGCACTTATAGACGTATAGGCATCTTTTCTGAAACTTGCTTCCAATGAGTAACCTGTCACATTCACATAACTGGAAATGCTATCCGCGGTCACAACGCCGTAATTATACTTTTTACCAGTGAACACGGAAAGGATCAAGGCTTTACTGTCTTTATCGCCAACACCGATGCGTGCCATCAAAAGAGATTGCTGCCGCGCTCTTGTATTGCTTCCAAAGAAATCCCGGAATCCGTAATCCATGCGACCACCGGCAACAGCAGCATATAGTTTTGAATTATTGTACTCAAGATTCAAACCCGTTAAAGCGACATTCCACACCGATAGTTCAGAGTAGCTAACCATGGACCGCCCCACCCCAAGGCTTCGGACATTTCTAAGAAATCTATCCAATCCATTTTCCTTTTTATCAGACCAATCATTATCGAGTGCTATTTTCTCCAGTTCATTTTTATTCCTGGCCTGATATATTTTCTTCCGTGTATCAGCCATACTTTTTTCAGCTACCCGTCTTATGCTATCAGTTTTTTGGCGAAATACTAAAATATCCTGCTGAAGACTGTCGAGCCGTTTACCGTGACGGTTGATAAAATCGGCATAAGATGTGAATGTCTTAGCCGTATCTTCCAAAACAGCCGGCAACGTTTTGTGCATCAATAACGCGTTGACGATATTTGCGTTGATCCCGTCAGTGATTGAATCAGTAAGTCTGGCCGTTTCCTTTCGCACGCGCTCAAGATACATTTGTTCTCTTTCTTCCACTATGCGTTGAAAGATCTCGGGTTCAGATAGTCTTGCCTTCAGCGATTGAATGAGTTCTGTTTTTTCTTTAAGGGAAGCCTCCATTGCCTGTAACTCTGGTAATGTCTGAAAATGTTGCGCCGCTTTCTGTAGTAATTGCTGACGATAGTCCCTGACATAATTATACTGATCAAGTTGTAATCCCAGATCAAGAAAATTTCTGAAATATGATGAATTACTTGCCCTTGTCGCCACATTTATTTTCAGCGGATACTTATCTTTTACAGTTACACGGAGAGACGCCTGAACTGTATGCTGCTGAAAATCCCGCTGAGCAAAAGGAGTGTCAACGTACGATCGGTGAATGAAGTCATACTGTATGTTCCCATGGATCTTTATAAATCCATTCTTTTTCTCCGGTTTCGGCAAAGTTGGTGTCATGACCGCAGGCATTACAGAGTCAAAAGCCACCCGGTAAAGCGGCTTACAAATACCGCTTACTATCCATATGCTATCACCTATCTGAACAAGCCTTGGGTTTGCACTGAGTATCCTGGAAAGCTGTTGGGAAGAATCAGTTTCGGATAAAAGGGTATAGCGTGGATGGGGCGTTTTTATCTGCGCAACAACCCTTTGCCCAATGATATTGAGCAAAAGAATAGCTAAACAACATATAAACGATCGCCTGTTCATTGATCCTAATAAATCTCTTTGCTGATCTGGATGGCTGGTTGATATATTCACACGCAAAGGTGAATTGCTTTCTATTTTACTATTTCCAGCTGTGTAACTCTTTTTTGCAATTCCTGGTTTTCTTTTTTCAATTCAATCATATACAAAGTCAATTCCTCTATCTTCTTCAGTAGCAAAGTTTGGTTTGCGCCCACGTCAATACCCGACTCCTCAACCTGTTTAGCTGATGGCACTTCCGGCAATCGTCCATGTTGCCTGATAAAACTTTCAACTTCTGCGAGTGTCAGCAATTTATACCCAGGCTCAAAAACATAATCGGCCCATGAACCCAACTTTACCTGTAGTTTCCTTGCTCCTATTGTTCCTTCTACCGCAAGCTTATAAGTACCAGGATCCAGTGTCCCGATACCGACATGACCAGATGGATTGATGATAAAAAGATCTGCGCTGCCTGCTGCACTGAGACGTGAGATCGTAAAATTCGAGTCCAGCGAATTCCGTTGGCCAGATGACCACTCTATTGCGACCGTACCTGCAGGTTGTTGAAGACCGGCTTCAAGAAAATGTTTATGCTTTTGAAAACGCTGGTATTTATTATAAAGATCATACAGGCCGGTTCTGGTGGTATCAGACAGCATGACCAATGGCCTGCGGATTATTGTTTTAATTGTCTCAGGACCGGAGCCGTTGATTGGTGAACCAAATGCCAGCAATCCAAGTAATAAAGTGTACATACAGAATGGATTTGATCAGACTTGTATAACTATTAAATATATGGCAAGACAATGCCCGTAGGATTCGTATAGAACCGAACAAGGTCATGAAAAAGACGGAGATATTACGATATGGAGCAGGACAAATGCACCATGTAAACATCCGGTGCAGACGTTATTCTATAGCAACAGAACGACTATCACTCATCCGTTTTACTGCAGGAGAAACATTAATTGCTGTAGCAATGGAAATTAGAAAAGCATTAGACGAGGTGATGACCGGGAGGTCATTGAATTGATCCGGATAAAGCATATTGGTGGTGGTTGTGATTACGAAAATGCATTTTTTATTTGAAGAAAAATCACCCAGACTAAATTAAATTGTTAACATTTTAATTCACTAAGAGTAAAATCTTATTCGGAATGTTTTGTTATCGATCGATCAATAATTTTTAATGCGCATGGCTGGCAAACTCTACCATTTTTATTTTTTTCAGTGAAAAAAAAGATTGGAAAGAAAATATTCCTGATGTTTGCAGCCAAAGAGATTTATTTCTTTTTTGAATTAAGCCACCACCAACCACCGACCATGTTTAAACCTTTTATCCTCGCAGCGATGCTTGCAATCGCTCCTGCGCTCTTGTATGCACAATACGTACATAAGATCAAAGCAGACAGTATAAAGATCACCTCTGACTCCAACTCCGGAGAGCTTATCATCGAAAACAGCACAAAGAATGTAGAAGGGTTTCTTTACAATAAAGGCAACGGCCGCACAGAATTCAGACCGGTCACCGGCGGATCAACTGGCTGGCAGTTAACAGGAAATAACGGTGTGACTGCCGGGCAGTTCCTCGGAACAACTGATACCAGTAAACTTATTTTCAAAACAAATGCTTTGCAAAGAGCGGCGATCACTGGCGACGGAACATTTGTCGTTGGACCAAGCGATACAGCAGCCAGCCCGTTATTCAAGGTTTTTCCCAACGGAGATTTCCTGATCAATGCGGCGAACAGAGACTATACCAATCCATCTCCTATTGACGCCGGCATTCGTTATCATAGAAGACTGGGATACCTGGAATTAGGTGGTACCAGGAACGTAATTGACACAACACTGTCGTCAGGCACCTGGGCCGGCGGCTTCACATCAGGGCTGATCATCAATAACGATGCGGATGCAAATTATATCCGTGGCAAATTGAAATCTTCTATTGTCGCTTCTTACGGACTGCAAATGCAGCCAGCATCGGTTCTCTATCATTCAATGACTGTTGGTGGCGCCGTTTTTACCTTGGATACAATCGGACATTCACTCTTTGGGGGTAACTACCATTTTGCATATAAGCGTCTGAACAATACAGCAGTGTTCGGTAACGGACAATATATTTATGAGATAGATAACAATAGCTTATGGAGCGGATTCAATAATCAGAGTTACGGATTTACCTATAGCAGTATTGTCGGCGGCATTCAGAACAGGTTTGGATCGGCTGCCCAGCTTACGGTGGGCAATCTTTTGGACAACCGCTCTTTTGCATCTACTGCATTAGGCAATGGCAATGTTTTTTTCCGATCAAATCCATACAACTCCTGGGCTAATATCAACTCTCTTGCCATACAACCTGGTTATGTATTGTTCTCCATTGGTAACAGCCAGTATAGAAATGCGTCCAGACGTTCAAATGCTATAACCGTGCTTTATAGTGGCCGTACACAGATAAACACGACAGGCTTTACCGATTCATTAAGCGAAGCCGCAGCCACACCGAAAGCCGCGTTGGAGATCGTAAGTAAGAATAGTGGTGTATTGCTGCCAAAATTGACCACGGCCCAGAGAGACTCGATTGTTTCAGAGGATCTTCATTCCGGGTTGCTGCTTTTTAATACAACGTTGAATAATTTTGAATACTATAACGGTTCTGCCTGGACAAGTATCGGAGCAGGCGGAAGCTCTATGCAGTCGCTGAAGGACAGTGCTGTGATCAACTGGAACCTGGCTGTAGCCGGAACAAAACGTGTTAAATTGTCCGGCAATCGCAGCCTGAATATCACAGGTCTGCAGCCCGGATCAGAAGGACGCCTGATCATTCAGCAGGACTCTATCGGCATGCGTAAGCTGAGCCTCCCGTCAAACAGCTTTGTAAATAATGAAGGCAATGGCGTACTTACCTTATCTCAACCTGCGGGCACTTCCGACATCGCTACTTTTTTATATGACGGCGTCAATTTTTACTGGACACTGCAGCGTGAACTGACGGATGGTCCAAGAGTGGCACGTTTTAACTTTAATGAAATTGCACAGAACGTACCGGGATGGAACGATGTTTCGGGCAACCCTAATGTAGCCGTACGTACTGTCACCGACGAGGCAACCGGCATCGGCATATCTTCGGTGGCGACCAATAAATGGGGAGATATCGGAGGCAGCACCAGCAACAATACACTTGGAGAAAGAACAGCCAATCCCACATTTATCTGGGAACAACAGGTAACCGTGTCATATTGGTTCAGCGCAACCTATACATACTCAAGTTCAGCCAGTTGCAATCTGGAGATAACCGGGCTGGTGCCAGGCGCCAAATATAATATTGAGATCCTCGCATCCCGTGAAGATGCGGACATTAGCACTCCAAACCGTTATATGAGGGCTGTTTGTATAGACAATGCCGGTGAAACGTTCGTAGAAAATTTTGACGCAAAATCCAATACGGCCAACCTGATCAATTTCTATAATAAAGCGCCTAACAGCAGTGGTAAAATCCTTCTATTTATAGGTAAGAAACATCCGGCAGACTCAAACAACGCATTCGGATATATCAATGGTCTCAGGGTAACGCGGCTATAAGAGAGTGGATGTCATCAGCATGATATTACTGTATCATGAGAGCGCCCCAATATTCTTCAGAATGTATGTTGTCTACTAAAACCATCGCAATGCAAAAGTGTTTTCTTGGTGCAATCCTGGCATTTGTAAGTTCAGGAACGGCATGCGCACAATATATTTCAAAGATCAAAGCTGACACAGTCGTTATTACCGGATCTTCCGGCAGCAGCGAACTGATCATCGAAAACGGCACCAGGAATGTGCCCGGATATCTTTACAACAAAGGAAATGGACGAACGGAGTTCAGGGTCTTACCAGGGTCATCTGGATGGCAACATGCAGGAAATAATAATACAGGAGCAAATCAGTTTGTGGGAACAAATGATGCGTCGGCATTATTGATGAAGACTAATGCCATTCAGCGTTTATCGATCGGCAAAACCGGTACGTTTACCATCGGCAATAGCGACACGGCATCATTCCCCGCTTTCCGGTTCTTCCCGAACGGCAATTTTATCATTAATGCTCCGGACACGAATTATTCCGGAGCCAATTTTCAGAATGGCGGCATTCGCTTTAATGAACGTATGGGCTACCTCGAACTTGCAGGTACACGCAATACTATTAAAACAGATGGTGCCGATACGATCTGGGATGAAACAAGAACCTCCGGAGTTTTTATCAATAATGGAGAGATCAGCAACATCAGGGGGAAAGTCAAAAACTCTATTGTTGCCGCATATGGCGTTAGTCTGCCCGAAGGCAAGACCATTTACAGTTCCATGCTTATCGGAGGAAGTTATGCTGTTAATGAACGGATCAAACATGTAACGATAACAGGCAACGCTCATTCTATCCAGGACGAAATTGATAACACACTAATAACGGGGAACGGACAGCAGATCTTAAAAAAAGAAAGAAACAGCATCTGGTCAGGATCCAACAACCAGAACTATGGTTATACTTACAGCAGCATCATTGGAGGTATGCAGAACAGTACGGGTTCTGCGGGCCAGCTTACTGTGGGTAACCTGTTACACAATCGATCTTTCGCAGCAACCGCTTTTGGAAATTTAAACGTGGATTTTGCGTCATTGCCTTATAACTCCTGGGATAGCATCAATTCTCTCGCCATTCAACCCGGCTATCTTCTTTTTTCGATAGGCAATAATCAGCAGAGAAACGGAGGTTTGCAGTCTAATGCCATGACCATTCAATACAATGGCCGGACCCAGATCAATACCACCGGGTTCACCAATTCGCTGTCAGAATCCGACGTAAGACCAAAAGCAGCACTGGAGATTGTGAGTAGAAACAGCGGCGTTCTTCTTCCCAGGCTATCCTCTGCACAAAGAGATTCCATAAAAGCTGAAGACCTGCATAGCGGTTTGCTGCTATTCAATACCACACTTAACCGCTTTGAATTTTATAACGGATCATCATGGACAGGGATCGGAGAAAGTTCCTCCGGGCCGGTACAAGCTCTTAAAGACAGTGCAGTAGTAAAGTGGGACCTTGCGAAAGGTTCGGTGATGTCTGTAAACCTTTCTGCCAACCGGGCTCTGAATATAAGTAATGTGGTGGCAGGAGCGAAAGGTAAGCTCATCATCCGGCAGGATTCAACAGGCTGGCGTACGTTAACGCTTCCGGCTAACAGTGTGGTGAATAATGCATTCAACGGAACGGCAGGCCTTACTTCCACTGCCGGCGGCATTGATATCGCATCTTTTGAATATGACGGTGAATTTTATTACTGGACCATTGATAAGGGATTCACCTCTTCTCCCAAAGTGGCGCGTTTCAATTTCAATGCAAGTATGCAATCAGTTCCGGATTGGGTGGATGTAAGCGGGAATCCGCATCAGGCTGTAAGAACTGCTACGGATTGGAAAACCGGTATAGGCGTATCGTCTATGGCTACTGCCAGGTGGAGACACTCAGGAAACATCACCAGTCATAATACACTCGGCAGAAGCATTGCCAACCCAACTTTCGCTTTTGAAACAAAAGTGACTGCTTCCTACTGGTTCACGGGAACCGTCACTTATTCGACCACTGCAGATTGTAACCTGGAGATAAATGGATTGCAAACCGGTGCCCGCTATAATATCGAGGTGCTGTCTTCACGGGATGAATTCGGTATTTCACAGGCAACCCACCAGATGAGATTTGTTTGCGTTGATGATAATGGCGAGTCTTTCGTAAATGATTTCAATGTGAAGAACAATACCGCCAATCTTGTTACCTTCTACAACAAAAAGCCCAATGCTGGCGGCAAGATCTTTTTGTTCATAGGAAAAAAACATCCGGCAGATTCCAATCATCCGTTCGGATATATCAATGGATTAAGAATTACCAGGCTTTGATAGCATGATAAATAAATGCAGATGATCTTCCTCATTGTCATCAGGAAGATCATCTTTTTCAATATCATCTGACGAGAAAAGCATCCAACGCCCGTGTCGGCTTTCCGTCATCACCCCATGCGCTCAGCGGGTATTTACTCCAGCTTCTG
>VFQP010001818.1_pt1 | contig 26253 bp, 29 predicted proteins | sample 3512351 | NCBI WGS metagenome assembly VFQP01 (sample SAMN10412372, study PRJNA504923) | tailings metagenome | isolation source: Relicate 1 Philex TSF1 revegetated site | place: Philippines: Tuba, Benguet | collected 2017-08-29
TGGGGCCGGCCACCACCGCGCCGATCGGCACGCCCGAGCCCAGGCCCTTGGCCAGGGGCATCACGTCGGGCACGATGCCGGCCCACTGGTGCGCGAACCACTTGCCGGTGCGGCCCATGCCGCACTGCACCTCGTCGATCATGAGCAGCCAGTCGCGCTGGTCGCACAGGGCGCGCACGTCTTTCAGGTACTGGGCGCGCATGGGGTTCACGCCGCCTTCGCCCTGGATGGTCTCGAAGAACACGGCCACCACGTTGGGGTTGTTCTCGGTGGCCTTCTTCAGGGCCTCGATGTCGTTGGCGGGCACGCGCACGAAGCCCTCGACCAGGGGGCCGAAGCCGGCCTGCACCTTGGGGTTGCCGGTGGCCGACAGCGTGGCGATGGAGCGGCCGTGGAAGGCCTTGTCGTAGACCACGATCTCGGGGCGCTCGATGCCCTTGTCGTGGCCGTACTTGCGCGCCAGCTTGAGCGCGGCCTCGTTGGCCTCCAGGCCGGTGCTGCAGAAGAACACGTTGGTCATGCCCGAGCGCTCCACCAGCATCTGCGCCAGGCGCTCCTGGTTGGGCACGTGGTAGTAGTTCGAGCTGTGGATCAGCTTGGCCACCTGGTCCTGCAGCGCGGGCACGAGCTTGGGGTGGCCGTGGCCCAGCGTGTTGACGGCGATGCCGGCGAGCGCGTCGAGGTACTCCTTGCCGTTGGTGTCCCAGACGCGGCAGCCGCGGCCGTGCGACAACGCGATCGGCACGCGGCCGTAGGTGTTCATCACGTGGGGCGAGGCAACGGTGTTCAGCGCAGCGTTCATGCAGGGGGCTCCGAGGGCAGGCCAGAAAATGAAAGCGGCTCAACGCTGCGGGGCAGGTGAGCCGTTGAAGCGCGATTGTAGGCACACGTCCCGTGCGCCACCGATGACGATCCGGCATCGCTGCGATCGCGGCCGCCCCGGGTACGGGCACGGGCAGCGCCGGGGGTCAAGGGTAATCCCGAGTCTTATATAAGATAGAATTCTGCGCTCCCACCCGCCCGGCGATCCCGGTGCCTGCGGTGGTCCGATTCCTGCTCCAAGCCTGCCACCGAAGGCTTACTCTGCATCCGATGGCCGCATCCCCGCCGAAGCAAGTGTTCATCCAGGGCATCACCCGGGACGGGCGCACCTTTCGCCCGAGCGACTGGGCCGAACGCCTGGCGGGCGTCATGAGCGGTTTTCGCCCGGGCGGCGCGCAGCCCGGCAGCCACCTGAGCTATTCCCCCTGGTGCGTGCCCAACGTGATCAACGGCGTGAAGTGCGTGGTGGTGCACAGCGACCTGCGCGAGGCCGAGCCCATGGCCTGGGACTTCTGCATGAACTTCGCGCGCGACAACGACCTGCAGGTCGCTGAGGGCTGCCTGCTCCCCGAATAAGCCGTCCGGACGTGGACAACAAAAAAGCCGTCTTGCGACGGCTTTTTTGCTTTTGCTGGCAGCGCACCCGATTCAAACGGCAGGCCCCGATTCAGGGCCCGGGCGGGTGAGGGGTGGGGCTCAGGCCGCGGTGGCCAGGGCCTTGACCTTCGAGGACAGGCGGCTCTTGTCGCGAGCGGCCTTGTTCTTGTGGAAGATGCCCTTGTCGGCGATGGTGTCGACAACGGCCTGCATCTTGGCGAACAGCTCGGTCGCCTTGGCTTTATCGCCAGCGACGACGGCCTTCTCGACGTTCTTCACTGCGGTGCGGTACTTCGAGCGCAGCGAGCTGTTGGCGGCGTTGAGCTTGACGTCCTGGCGGGCGCGCTTGCGGCCGGACGCCAGACGGGGGTTCTTTTTCTTCGGCTTGGTGGCCATGGTGTGTTCCTTAGGTGTTTGTGGATGTTGCCAGCAAAGCCCGCGATTATAGCCCGGTGGCCCTTTTCCGCCGAGGCAGCCCGTCGGGCCCAGGTGAGGGGCCGCTTACACTCGCGCTCGTGTCGCTGTTCAAGTCCGCCTCCGTCGTCTCCCTGCTGACCCTGGCCTCGCGCATCACCGGCCTGGTGCGCGAACTGCTGATGGCGGCCACGTTCGGCGCCAGCGCGCTCACCGACGCCTTCAACGTCGCCTTCCGCATCCCCAACCTGCTGCGGCGCCTGTTCGCCGAGGGCGCGTTCAGCCAGGCCTTCGTGCCGGTGCTCGCGGGCACCCGCGCCCAGGAGGGCGACGAGGCCACGCGCCAGCTCGTGGACCAGATCGCCACCGTGCTGGCCTGGGTGCTGCTGGCGGTGTGCCTGCTCGGGGTGCTGGGCGCGCCGCTGCTGGTGTATGCCATGGCCGCGGGCCTCAAGCAGTCGCCCGAGGGCTTCGACGCCGCCGTGGTCATGACGCGCTGGATGTTTCCCTACATCGGTTTCATGTCCTTCGTCGCGCTGGCCGCGGGTGTGCTCAACACCTGGAAGCGCTTCGTGGTGCCGGCGGCCACGCCGGTGCTGCTCAACGTGGCCATGATTGCCGCCGCCCTGTGGGGCGCGCCCTGGTTCGGCCGCATGGGCATCCCGCCCATCTACGCCATGGCCGGCGGCGTGCTGCTGGGCGGGGCCCTGCAGCTCGGCGTGCAGATCCCCGCGCTGCGGCGCATCGGCCTGTGGCCGCGCATCGGCCTGAGCCGCGCCGCGCTGCGCGCAGCCTGGGCGCACCCGGGCACGCGCCGCGTCACCACGCTCATGCTGCCCGCGCTGCTGGGCGTGAGCGTGGCCCAGCTCTCGCTGCTCATCAACACCCAGATCGCCTCGCACCTGGCCGTGGGCAGCGTGAGCTGGCTCACCTACGCCGACCGGCTCATGGAGTTCCCCACGGCGCTGCTCGGCGTGGCGCTGGGCGTGGTGCTCTTGCCCCAGCTCGCGGCGGCCCAGGCCTCGGGGGACGACGCGCGCTACAGCGCGCTGCTCGACTGGGGGCTGCGCCTGGTGGTGCTGCTGGCCGTGCCCTGCGCGGTGGCGCTGCTCACCTTTGCCCAGCCGCTCGTGGCCGTGCTCTACCACTATGGCCGTTTCGGCCCGGGCGACGTGCAGCAGACCGCGCTCGCGCTCATGGGCTACGGCGCGGGCCTGATCGGCCTGATCGCGATCAAGGTCCTGGCGCCGGGTTTCTACGCGCGCCAGGACATCCGCACGCCCGTGAAGATCGCCATCGGCGTGCTGGCGCTCACGCAGGTGCTCAACGTGGTGCTGGTGCCGCACCTGGCGCATGCGGGCCTGGCGCTCGCGATCGGGCTGGGCGCGCTGGTGAATGCGCTGTTCCTGCTGGTGGGGCTGCGCCGCCGCGGCGCCTACCGGCCTTCGCCGGGCTGGGCGAAGTTCGGGCTGCAGGTGCTCGCGGCCAGCGCGCTGCTCGCGATCTTCCTCACCTGGGCCGGCACGCACGTGGCCTGGCTGGGTTTCCAGGGGGCCGCGCTCACGCGCGTGGGCCTGCTGGCGCTGTGCGTGGTGGGAGCGGCTGCGCTGTACTTCGGGGCCTTGGTGCTGTCGGGTTTGAACTTGCGCCAGTTCGTCCGACAATAAGGCGCCGCCCGTCATCCGCCATACCGGTACCCAGTCCTCATGGCATTCACGCTCGACTTCAGCACCCCCACCCCATTGGGGTATTTCGCGTCGCTGGTGCGCGACGACGATCTGCTGCCCCTGTTCGAGGCCGCCGCTTCCATTGCCCAGGACGAGTACCCCGATCTCGACGTGCAGCAGGTGCTCGGCGATGTCGACCAGATGGTGGCACGCGTCAAGCGCCGCTGCCCCGAGGACGCGGGTGCGCTGCAGCGCCTGCGTGTGCTCAACCAGTTCTTCTTCCGCGACATGGGGTTCGGCGGCAACGTCAACAACTACTACGACCCCGACAACAGCTACCTCAACGCGGTGCTGCGCACGCGCCGCGGCATCCCGATCTCGCTCGCGGTGCTGTGGCTGGAGCTCGCGCAGGGCCTGGGGCTGAAGGCGCGCGGCGTCAACTTCCCGGGCCACTTCATGATCAAGATCAACCTGCCCAACGGGCAGGTGGTGATCGACCCCTTCACCGGCCAGTCGCTCAGCCGCGAAGACCTGTCCGAGCGGCTCGAACCCTACAAGCGGCGCAATGGCCTGGTCGACGACTTCGATGTGCCCGTGGGCCTGTACCTGCAGGCCGCTTCGCCGCGCGAGATCCTCGCGCGCATGTTGCGCAACCTCAAGGAAATCCACCGCACCCAGGAAGACTGGCTGCGGCTGATCGCGGTGCAGGACCGGCTGATCGTGCTGCTGCCCGACGCCTGGGCCGAGTACCGCGACCGCGGTCTGGCCTGGGCCGAGCTCGGCGATCTGCGCCATGCGGTGGAAGACCTCGAGACCTTCGTCGAGCACGCCGACGACGCGCTGGAGCGCGGGGCCATCGAGCAGCGCCTGCAGCAACTGCGCCGCGCGCTGAATTGAACTCCGCCGGCCCCGGCGGTATCGGCATGTAAGCCCGGTTGACCGCCCCCGAGGCCGGCCCCGAACATCCGGCAGCCGCGCGGCGCCGCGGCCCAGGAGCCCTTGCATGAAAACAGTGATGGTGGCCGGTGCCACCGGCCTGGTTGGCAGCCACGTGCTGCGCCAGGCCCTTGCCCATCCCCAGGTGAGCCAGGTGGTGGCGCCCACGCGCCGCGCGCTGCCCACGCACGCCCGGCTGATCAACCCCGTGGTGGATTTCGAGCGCCTGCCCGAGCAGGCCGATTGGTGGGGCGTGAACGCCGTGGTCTGCACCATCGGCACCACGATCAAGACCGCGGGCTCGCAGGCCGCGTTCTACCGGGTCGACCACGACCTGCCGCTGCGCGTGGGCGAGCTGGCCTTGCGCCACGGCGCGCAGGCCTATGCCTTCAATTCCGCCCTGGGCGCCGACCTGCGCTCGCGCGTGTTCTATTCGCGCACCAAGGGCGAGGTCGAGCGCGACCTGCTCGCGCTCGGCTACCCCTCGCTCACCCTGGTGCGGCCCGGCCTGATCGGCGGCGAACGCGTGGAGCACCGCCCGCGCGAGCGGCTGTTCGTGGCGCTCACGCAGGCGCTGGGCCCGGTGCTGCCGCGGCGCTGGCGCGTGGTTCAGGCCGAGGCGATCGCGCGCACGCTGCTCGAATCGGCGCTGGCGGCCACGCCGGGCGTGCGCGTGGTGATGTCCGAAGACATCCTTTGAGGCCGCGGCGGCCCTTCAGGCTCAGGCGACCACCACCGCCGCGCCCGCGCCGCGCGGTGCGATGCGGCCGATGGTGTGCACGGTCTCGCCCAGGCCGCGCAGCGTGGCGGCGCAGGCCTCGGCCTGGTCGGCGGCGATCACCACCACCATGCCGATGCCGTTGTTGAAGGTGCGGTTCATCTCGATGTCGTCGATGCCCGCGGTCTTCTGCAGCCAGGCGAACAGCTCGGTCTGGGGCCAGCTGCCTTTGACGAGGTGCGCGGCGAGCGCATCGGGCAGCACGCGCGGGATGTTTTCGAGCAGGCCGCCGCCCGTGATGTGGGCCAGCGCCTTGATCGGGTGCTGCTGCAGCGCGGCCAGCACGTTCTTCACGTACAGGCGCGTGGGCTTCATGACGGCCTCGCGGAAGGGCATGCCGTCGAGCGTGGCGGGCAGGCTGGCGCCGGCGCGTTCGATGCATTTGCGCACCAGCGAGAAGCCGTTGGAGTGCACGCCGTGCGAGGCCAGGCCCAGCACCACGTCGCCCTCGGCCACGTTCTGGCCCGTGAGGATCTTGGATTTTTCGACCGCGCCCACGCAGAAGCCGGCCAGGTCGTATTCGCCCGCCGGGTACATGCCGGGCATTTCGGCGGTCTCGCCGCCGATCAGCGCGCAGCCCGAGAGCTCGCAGCCCTTGGCGATGCCGCCGACCACGGCCGCGGCCGTGTCCACGTCGAGCTTGCCGCAGGCGAAGTAGTCCAGGAAGAACAGGGGCTCGGCGCCCTGCACCAGCACGTCGTTCACGCTCATGGCCACCAGGTCGATGCCCACGGTGTCGTGCATGTTCCATTCGAAGGCCAGCTTGAGCTTGGTGCCCACGCCGTCGGTGCCGCTCACGAGCACGGGTTCGCGGTAGCGCTTGGGCACCTCGAACAGCGCGCCGAAGCCGCCGATGCCCGCGAGCACGCCTTCGCGCATCGTCTTCTTCGCCAGCGGCTTGATGCGTTCGACCAGGGCGTCGCCCGCGTCGATGTCGACGCCGGCGTCTTTGTAGGACAGGGGGGTGGTGCTCATGAGGAGGGGGCGCGGGGGCAGGGCCGCGGGCTGTGAACGGGGGGAGGGCGCACGCCCGGGGGCCGGGGGGTGACCGATAGAATCCGAAACCGGATTTTACGGGCTCGGTCCGGGCCCCGGCCGGGCCCCGATGGCGCCAAGCCCCCACCGCATGACCTTCACCCCCATCCAAACCCGCGTCGCCGCCTGGCTGGGCATCGCCCTGGTGGCCGTGCTCGTGCTCGTGCTGCTGGCGCCGGTGCTCATGCCCTTCCTGGTGGCCCTGGTGATCGCCTACGCCATGCACCCGCTGGTCGAGCGCCTGGCCGCGCGCGGCTGGCCGCGCTGGCTGGGCGCGGGGCTGTCGGTCACGCTGCTCATGCTGGTGCTGCTCGCGGTGTCGCTGCTCATCGTGCCGGTCATCACGCAGCAGATCCCGCTCCTGAGCGAACAGGTGCCGGCCTTGTTCGACCGCATCGGCGCGGGCCTGTCGGCCCTGGCCGCGCGCTTCGGCTTCGAGCTGCGGCTCGACCTGAGCCAGCTGCGCCAATGGGCTTCGCAGCTCGTGAGCGGCAAGGAAAGCGAACTGCTCGCCGGCCTGCTGTCGTCGCTGCGCATCGGCGGCAGCGCGCTGGCCGCGCTGTTCGGCAACCTGTTCCTCATGCCCATCGTGGCCTTCTACCTGCTGCTCGACTGGCGCGCCCTGATGGCGCGCTGCCGCGCCCTGGTGCCGCCGCGCTGGCGGGAGTCGGTCCAGGACTTCCTCAACGAGACCGACGAGGTGCTGGGCCGCTACCTGCGCGGCCAGCTCATGGTCATGGGCATCCTCGCGGTGTTCTATTCGGTCGGCCTGTTCGCGGTGGGCCTGAACCTGGCGCTGCCCATCGGCGTGTTCACCGGCCTCGCCACCTTCGTGCCCTACCTGGGCTTCGGCCTGGGCTTCGTGATGGCCGTGCTGGCCGCGCTGCTCGAGTTCCAGTCCTTGAGCGGCGTGGCGCTGGTGGTGGGCGTGTACATGGTGGGGCAGCTGATCGAGAGCTACTTCCTCACGCCGCGCCTGGTGGGCGAGGCCATCGGCCTGCACCCGATTTCGGTGATCTTCGCGCTGCTGGCCTTCGGCCACCTGCTGGGCTTCGTGGGCGTGCTGATCGCGCTGCCCGCGAGCGCGGTGCTGCTGGTGGCGCTGCGCCGGCTCAAGCGCCAGTACCTCACGAGCGACCTGTACCTGAAGGCGCCCGTGGGGCACAAGGAACCACCCCGACTGCCATGAAGCAACTCGCGCTCGACATCGGCCTGGCGCCGCTGCCCACGCTGGACAACTTCGTGGCGGTGGGCAACGAGGCCGCGCTCGAGCACCTGCGGCTGTGGGCCCGCAACCCCCAGCGCTCGCCCGTGCCCACCTTTTTGTGGGGCGAGAGCGGCTGCGGCAAGACCCATCTGCTGCGGGCCGTGCGTGAAGCGCTGCGCGAGCAGGGTGCGTCTGTGGGCTGGATGGATGCCTCGACCTTCGATCCGCCCGATTACGACGAGCGCTGGGAAGCCGTGCTGCTCGACGACGTGCAGCTCTACACCGCCGCCCAGCAGGCCGCGGCCTTCAACTGGTTCGTCAACGCGCAGAGCCCGGCGCACGGGCCTGCGCGCTGGGTGCTCGCGGCCTGCGACCGGCCGCCCGCCGACCTGCTGCTGCGCGAAGACCTGCGCACGCGCCTGGGCTGGGGCCACGTGTTCCAGCTGCGCGCGCTCGGCGAAACCGAGCGCCGCGCCGTGCTGCGCCGCGCCGCCGACGAGCGCGGCGTGTTCCTGGGCGACGAGGTGATGGACTTCATGCTCAAGCGCTTCTCGCGCGACCTCTCCAGCCTGATGCTGCTGCTCGAGCGGCTCGACGGCTACGCGCTGCGCACGCAGCGCGCCATCACCATCCCGCTCATCAAATCCATGCTGGAAGAAGAGTGAGCGGGCGACCTTGACATGCGACTGGCCCTTTTCGACCTCGACCACACCCTCATCCCCCTGGACTCCGACCACGCCTGGGGCGAGTTCACCGTGCGCCTGGGCTGGCGCGACGCCGAGGCCTTCCGCCGTGCCAACGACGGCTACTACCAGGCCTACAAGGCCGGCTCGCTCGACATCCACGACTACGTGCGCTTCGCCACCGGCGCGGTGCGCGAGCGCGGACTGGCCGAAGGCCGGCGCGCGCACGAGCGCTTCATGGCCGAGGTGATCCGCCCCGCCATGACCGAGGCCGCGCGCGCCCTGGTGCGCCGCCACCAGCAGGCCGGCGACACGGTCATCATCGTCACCGCCACCAACGCCTTCGTGACCCGGCCCATCGCCCAGGCCTTCGGCGTCGAACACCTGATCGCGATCGACCTCGAAACCGATCCGCGCGGCGAGTACACCGGCGCCATCGCGGGCGTGCCCTCGTTCCGCGAGGGCAAGGTCGCGCGTGTGGAACAATGGCTCGCCGATCGCGGCCTGCGCTGGTCCGATCTGGCGCACAGCACCTTCTACAGCGACTCGATGAACGACCTGCCGCTGCTCGAGAAGGTGCACGAACCGGTGGCCACCAACCCCGACGAGCGCCTGCAGGCCCTGGCGCAAGCGCGCGGCTGGCGCATCCTGAACCTCTTCGAATGATCAAGAAATTCATCGACAAGCTGCTGGGCAAGTCCCGCGGCCCCCGCGCGGGCGCGCGCTTCGGCAAACGCGAAGACGTGCCGGCCAGCGTGCACGGCATCAACCCCAAACTGGTGGACCCGCGCGCGCTCGAGGTGGTGCACACCCTCAAGCAGGCCGGCTTCGAGGCCTACATCGTGGGCGGCGCCGTGCGCGACCTGCTGCTCGGCCTGCGCCCCAAAGACTTCGACGTCGCCACCAGCGCCACGCCCGAGCAGGTCAAGGGCCTGTTCCGGCGCGCCTTCATCATCGGCCGGCGCTTTCGCATCGTGCACGTGGTGCATGGCCGCGGGCGCGAGCACGAGGTGATCGAGGTTTCGACCTTCCGCGCCTACCTCGACAACGCCGACGCCGAGCAGGTGGCCGGCAACGAGCGCACCAGCAAGGGCGAGCTCTCGGGCATGAAGCACGCCGTGGACGCGAGCGGGCGCGTGCTGCGCGACAACGTCTGGGGCCCGATCGAGCAGGACGCGGCGCGCCGCGACTTCTCGGTCAACGCCATGTACTACGACCCCGAGACGCAGACCGTGGTCGACTTCCACCACGGCATCCGCGACGCGCAGAAGAAGCTGCTGCGCATGATCGGCGACGTGCCCACGCGCTACCGCGAAGACCCGGTGCGCATCATCCGCGCCGTGCGCTTCGCGGCCAAGCTCGCGCCGCTGGGCTTCAAGCTCGATGCCAAGACGCGCGAGCCGCTGATCGCCTCGGTGCAGCTGCTGCAGGACGTGCCGCAGAGCCGCCTGTTCGACGAGATGCTCAAGCTGCTGCAGACCGGCCACGCGCTGGCCAGCGTGGCCCAGCTCAAGGCGCTGGGCGTGGACCGCGGCATCTACCCGCTGCTCGACATCGTGGTGCAGCGCGCCGACGACCCCTTCGTGAAGCTCGCGCTGCAGGACACCGACCGCCGCGTGGGCGAGGGCAAGCCCGTGGCGCCGAGCTTCCTGCTGGCCTGCGTGCTCTGGGCCGACGTGCGCCGCGGATGGGAACGCCGCCTCGAAGCGCGTCCCGGCCACAAGCCCGTGCCGGCCTTTGCCGCGCTGCAGGACGCCATCGACGAGGCCTTCGACGCGCGCATCGGCGACGTCTCCGGCCGCGGCAAGCTCGGCGCCGACATGCGCGAGATCTGGCTCATGCAGCCGCGCTTCGACAAGCGCACCGGCAGCGGCGTGTTCACGCTCGTGGAGCAGCCGCGCTTCCGCGCCGGCTTCGACTTCCTGCGCCTGCGCGCGCAGGTCGGCGAGTGCGACGAAGAACTCGCGCACTGGTGGGAAACCTTCAGCACCGCGAGCGACGAGCGCCGCCAGGACATGATCGACGCCCAACGCAACGCGGGACGCGGCGCGCCCAAGGCGCGGCGCGTCAAGCGCGGTGACGCCGACCATCCGGCCAGCGCGGCGGCGCCGGTCGACGACGACCCGCGCTGGCGCGAGCCCGCGGGCGACGAGGGCGAAGGCCCCGAAGCCGATGCCGAGGCCGCGCCGCTGGCCGAAGGCGAAGCCGCGCCCGCCAAGAAGCGCCGCCGCCGCCGCCGCAAGCCCAATGGCGCCCCGCGCGCCGAGGGCGGCGCCGACAACGGCCCGCCCGGTGGCGGCGATGCGCCCGCCTGAATCGCGCCCGCCGGTCCAGGCCTTCGTGGCCCTGGGGGCCAACCTCGGTGACGCCGCGCAGGCCGTGCGGCAAGCCCTGCTGGCGCTGGAGCACACGCCGGGCCTGCGGCTCGTGAAGGCGTCCAGCCTCTACCGCACCGCGCCCTTCGAGGCCAGCGGCCCCGACTTCATCAATGCCGTGGCCGAGGTCGCCACCACGCTGCACGCGCCCGCGCTGCTCGGCGCGCTGCAGGCGATCGAAAACGCCGCGGGCCGCGAGCGGCCCTACCGCCACGCGCCGCGCACGCTCGACCTCGACCTGCTGTTCTACGGCGACGGCACCATCGATTCGACCGCGCTCACGGTGCCGCACCCGCGCTGGCGCCAGCGCGCCTTCGTGCTGCACCCGCTGGCCGAGATCGCGCCGCAGCGTGTGCCCGCGGCCTGGCTGTCCGCCGTCGCCGACCAGCCGATCGAGCGGCTGACCGGCTGAGGCGCCGGGTCGGCTCAGGGCGCGAGCCGCTCGCGCACCCAGGCGCCGCCATCGAGCCGGTAGCGCAGCCGGTCGTGCAGCCGGCTCTTGCGGCCCTGCCAGAACTGCCAGGTGTCGGGCACCAGGCGGTAGCCGCCCCAGTGCGGCGGGCGCGGCGGCTTGAGCAGGAACTGCGCGCCGTACTTCGCGGCGTTGGTCACGAGCACCGTGCGGCTCTCGATCACCTCGCTTTGCGGGCTCGCCCAGGCGCCGATGCGGCTGTCGAGCGGGCGGCTGTGGAAGTAGGCGTCGCTTTCTTCGTCGCTGGTCTTCTCCACCCGGCCTTCGATGCGCACCACGCGCTCGAGCTCGACCCAGTGGAACTGCAGCGCCGCGAACGGATTGCCCGCGAGCTCGCGGCCCTTGCGGCTCTGGTAGTTGGTGTACCAGACGATGCCGCGCGCGTCGTAGCCCTTGATGAGCACCACGCGCGTGCTGGGCCGCAGGTCGGAACCCACGGTGGCCAGGGTCATGGCGTTGGGCTCGGGCACCTCGGCCGCGATGGCTTCTTTCAGCCATTGGTCGAACTGCTGCAGCGGGTCGGCGTGCGAGGCGTCTTCGCTGAGTTCGGCTTTTTCGTAGCTCTTGCGCAGGTCGGCGATGTTCATGGTGTGGTGGGTGTGGGGAGGTCGTCGGCCAGGCGCAGCAGTTTTTCGAGCGCGTGGTCGTGGATGCCGTGGGCCTTGAGGCCATGGAAGGTCTGGCGAGCGTAGTCCAGCGTGGTGCCGTAGCGGCCGCACGAGACCGAAAAAATCTCGCGGTAGCGCTCGGGCGGCAGCTCGCCGGTGTAGCTCGGGCTGCGGTGCGAGAGCGTGAACGCCAGCGCACGCACCTCGCCCTGCGGCGTGCGTGCGCGCAGCCATTTGGGGTCGTAGACGGGGTTGGGCATCTCGCGCGCCCACAGGCGCGGCATGAGGCCGGCCACCTGCTCGCGCGGCACGCGCAAGGCCAGGCCGTCGCAGCTGCCGCCGGCCATGAGCGCGAACACCAGGCCCGGGCATTCGGGCGTGCCGCGGTTGACGCGGCTCCACATCTGCAGGCAGCGGTGGTAGCCGTGCACGCGGGCGGGGCGGGTTTCGGCGGCTTCGAATTCGGGCCGCCACACCAGCGAGGCGTAGGCGAACACCCAGAGGTCGGCCTCGGGGCCCTGGGTGTGCCAGTCGGCCAGGGTGTCGGCCATCATGGCCAGGCCGTCGCGTTCCGCGGGGTTCCAGGTCGTCAAACGCTTCATGCCGATTCACTAGAATGCCGGGTTTTCCCCGAACACCCGATCACAGGAGTCCATCGCATGGCCACACAGGATAACGAACCCGAACAACGCGTCGTCGCGGTGGTGCTCATTGCCCTCATCGTGCTCATCATCGGCGGTGTGCTGGGCCTGGGCGTGTTCTCGGCGCGCGGCGCCAAGCCCGCCAAGGCCGCGGCGGCGCCCGCCGCGGTGGTCGTCTCGGCCACCGACGCGAGCGTGGTGGTGGAAAACGGCGTGGTGAAGTTCTACTTCGCCACCGGCAAGGCCGACCTGGCCCCGGGCGCCCTGGTGGCGCTGGCCGAGTCCATCGAAGCCGCCAAGGGCGGCGCCCGCCTGGTGCTCTCGGGCTTCCACGACGCCACCGGCGACGCCGCCTTCAACGCCGAACTGGCCAAGCAGCGCGCCCTGGCCGTGCGCGACGCGCTGGTCGGCGCCGGTGTGGCCGAAGCCAGCCTGGAGCTCAAGAAGCCCGAGGTGACCACGGGCAGCGGTGCCGACGCCGAGGCGCGCCGCGTCGAGGTCGTGATCGTGCGCTGAACGCGCAGCGCAGCGCCATGCAAAAGGCCCGGTGTCCCCGGGCCTTTTGTTTGGGCGCTCGCGCCGGTGGTCAGCGCAGGCCCTGGCCGCTGGCCTGGTCATCGGCGCGCTGGATCAGCTCGATCTTGTAGCCGTCGGGATCGGTCACGAAAGCGATCACCGTGGTGCCGCCTTTCACCGGGCCGGCTTCGCGCGTCACGTTGCCGCCCGCGGCCTTGATCTTCTCGCAGGCCGCGTAGGCGTCGGACACGCCCAGCGCAATGTGGCCGTAGGCCGTGCCCATCTCGTACTGCTCCACGCCCCAGTTGTAGGTGAGCTCGATCTCGGCCTGCGCCGGGTTGCTCTCGAAGCCCAGGAAGGCGAGCGAGTACTTGTACTCGGGGTTCTCGGAGGTGCGCAGCAGCTTCATGCCGAGCACCTGGGTGTAGAAGTCGATCGAGCGCTGGAGGTTGCCCACGCGCAGCATGGTGTGGAGGATTCGCATGGGCCGTATTGTCAGCGCGTCTCGAAAACCAGGCAGGTCGTCGTGGCATGCGCGTACAACGTGCCGTCGGGCCCCACCAGCCGGGCCTCGGCCGTGGCGAGCTGGCGGCCGCAGTGCACCACCTGGCCGATGGCGCGCACGCGCGGCACCTTGGGCGTGAGCGCGCGCACGATGTTCACGCCGAGTTCGGCCGTGGTGTAGGCGCGGCCGGGCGGCATCTTGGTGTGCACGGCGCAGCCCAGGGCCGAGTCGAGCAGGGTGGCGAACCAGCCGCCGTGCACCGTGCCCATGGGATTGAAATGGCGGGGCAGGGGCGTGCCCTGGAAGGTCGCGGTGCCGTCGCCCACGCCCACGATGAGGAAATCGAGCGTGGGCGCGATGGCCGCATAGGGCAGCTCGCCGCGCAGCATGGCGTGCATCAGCTCGAGGCCGCTTTTGCCCGCCACCTGCTCGGGCGATGCCACGCCCGGTCCCGGGCCCTTGGCCAGGGCGGCCAGCACGGCCTCTTCGTCGGCCAGCCATTGCTGCAGGGTATCGCTCATGGAAATCTCCGATTCGGTTGCATATGCATTGATTGTAGATACAATTGATCGCATGTCAGCTGTCACACCCGCGTCAAGCAGCCCCCCGGCGGTGCGCCCGCAGGGCTGCACCAACTTCAAGCTGCGCCAGCTGGTGCGGGTGGTGGGTGCGCACTACGATGCCGAGGTCGGCAAGACCGGCCTCAAGACCACGCAGTACACGCTGCTCTCGCACATCACCAAGCTCGGCCCCATCCGGGCGGTGGAGCTCGCGCAGCAGATGCACATGAGCGCGTCCACGCTGTCGCGCAACCTGCGCCCGCTGATCGAGGCCGGCTGGGTCGAGCAGGCCCCCGGGCCCGACGCGCGCAGCTGGTTCATCCAGGCCACGCCCGAGGGACAGGCCAAGCGCAGCGAAGCCCAGCGCCGCTGGCGCGCGGCGCAGGAAGCGCTCAACGCGCGCCTGGGCCCCGAGCGCGTGGTGGCCTTGCATGCGTTGATCGACGAATCCCTGCAGATCCTCGACGAGGAAGGAGCCGGCCATGGCCTTGAATGAACCCCGCGCCCGCCTGTGGTGGCTGGTGCTGCTCGCGGCTGCGGGCACTTTTGCGCTCACCATGGGCACGCGCCAGACCATGGGCTTCTTCCTGTCGCCCATCAACACCGCCACCGGCCTGGGCGTGGCCAGCATCAGCCTGGCCTTCGCCTTCGGCCAGCTCTGGTGGGGCCTCACGCAACCGTTCGCGGGCGCCTTCGCCGACCGCGTGGGCGCGGGCCGCGTGCTGCTGCTGGGCGTGAGCCTGGTGGCGCTGGGCACCTTCCTCACGCCCTTCATGACCAGCACCTGGGGCCTGATCCTGTCGCTGGGCATCCTGGCCGCGGGCGGCGCGGGCATGGCCGGGCCTTCGGTGCTGATGGCCGCCACCAGCCGGCTGATGCCGCCCGAGCGCCGCGGCCTGGCCACGGGCGTGGTCAACGCGGGCGGCTCTTTCGGCCAGTTCCTCATGGCGCCGCTGGCCGCCGCGCTCACCGCCAGCCTGGGCTGGGTGGGGGCGCTGCAGGCGCTGGCCTTCATCGTGCTGCTGGCCCTGCCCGCGGCCCTGGTGCTGCGCGGCGGGCCGATGGCCACCGCCGGTGCGCCCGCGGCCGCGGCGCTGCCGGCGCGCGAGGCCCTGGCCCGGGCGCTGCGCCACCCGGGCTACCTCATGCTGTCGGCGGGCTTTTTCGTTTGCGGCTTCCACGTGGCCTTTCTCGCCACGCACCTGCCCGGCGTGGTCGCGGCCTGCGGCCTGCCCGCACCCGTGGGCGCCTGGGCGCTGGGCATCATCGGTCTGTTCAACATCATGGGGAGCCTGGCCATGGGCTGGGCCGTGGGGCGCTGGCGCATGAAGTCGCTGCTGTCGCTGGTGTACGCCACGCGTGGCCTCGCGGTGCTCGTGTTCCTGCTCGCGCCCAAGACCGAGGCCGTGATGCTGGTGTTCGCCGCGGTCATGGGCTTCACTTTCCTGTCGACCGTGCCGCCCACGGTGGGCCTGGTGGCCAAGTTCTTCGGCGTGGGCAACCTGGCCATGCTGTTCGGCGCGGTGATGTTCGCGCACCAGATCGGCGGCTTCCTCGGGGCCTGGCTGGGCGGGCGCGTGTTCGAGGCCACGGGCAGCTACGACTGGGTCTGGTATGTCGACATCGTGCTGGCCGTGGGCGCGGCCCTGGTGCACCTGCCCATCACCGAGGCCCGTCCCGCGCCCCGCGTTGCGGCGGCCTGAGCCATGACTTTTGTGTTTGCGATCGGCCGCGCGATACCTCCCCGATGTAATGGCTGAGCGTGCTTTCCTCCTAGCATTCGCGGCGCCACAAGGCGGCACACCGTCCGCCAGGCATTCAGGAGGGACACCATGGGTTTGCACGCACGCCGCCCCGGCCGCCGCTGTCACCGCGGCCAGGGCATGACCGAATACATCGTCATCGTCGCGCTGATCGCGGTGGCGGCGATCGCGGTCTACCAGTTCTTCGGCCAGACCATCCGCAACCAGACCGCGGGCATCGCGCTGGAGGTCTCGGGCCAGTCGGCCAGCACGGCCATTCAGCAATCCAAGACGGCCGCCGACGCGGCCCTGGCCGAAGGCAACAAGAAGAAGGGCCTGGGCAGCTACCAGAACGACGAGTCGCGCTAGTCGCGCCCGTCGCTGCGCCATGCAAGCCCCCCGCCGCTTCGCGCGCGGGCCGGGTTGCACCGGAAGAAGGCGGGGGCGGAGCGCCCGCCAGCAAGGCCAGGCGCTGGTCTACGGTCTGTTCGTCCTCGTGGGCGGGCTGGCCGCGCTGTTCTTCCTGTTCAACACCGGCCAGCTCACCCGCGAAAAAACCCAGCTCGTGAACACGGCCGACGCCGTGGCCTACAGCGCGGGCGTGATGAACGCGCGCGCCCTCAACCATGCGGCGTACACCAACCGCGCCCTGATCGCCAACGAGGTGGCCATCGCGCAAATGGTGAGCCTGTCGTCGTGGGCGCAGTACGTGCAGACGCATGCCGACAGCACGGCGCAGCTGGGCTGCTCGGTGCCCCAGTACGCCGAGCCCACGGCCAAGGCCATGCTGATGTACGCGCCCGTGTGCATCGGCCTGTACTACGCCAATGCCTATGGCTTCGTGGAGCCCGTGGCGCAGGCCGTGGAGCAGGCCACCGAGGCGGCCGTGCTGCCCGCCGAAGCGGCCAAGCTGGCCCTGCAGGCGGCCCAGGCCACCATGGCCGCGGCGCTGCCCGGCATGCGACAGGCCGTGATGGAGGAAGTGGCGCGGGCCAACTACGCCGACGACGGCGAGGTGCATGTCGATGCCGTGCCGCTGGCCGATGGCTACCTCGACTTCGACGGCCGCCCCTTCATGCACCGCTACAGCGGCGACGAACGCGAGCGCTTCAAGCAGGCCACGCTGGCCGCCGCGGGCCTCGACCCCTTCCTGCCCACGCGCAGCTGGCGCAGCGAATCGGGCTATCCCACCTGCGTCGACCTCGGGGGCGGGCACAACGACCGCGTGGAGCGCGCCGGCGGCACCACGCTGGTGGGCTACGACGAATGGCGCGCGCTCGACACGGTGTCGATCTGGCGCTTTCGGCTGCGCGGGCGCTGGGTGCCGCGCTGCCGCGCCAGCGAGCAGGCGCTGGGCGAGGGCGCGCAGGCCGCCAACACCGGCGATGGCGACGGCGACAACGGCGATGCGCCGGGCGCGCGCACCAACCCCAGAGCCACCGCGCAGGCCTCGTCGAACGACTGGCGCTACAGCGGTCTGCCGGGCTTCTTCGAGCTCTCGGCCGCCGCGCGCTCGCAGGCCGGCGGCGACCCGCGGCTGGACTTCGCGGTGCGTGTCACGCGCGCGGCCGACCAGACGCGCACCTCCGATGCGCGCGCGCAGGTGCCGGCCTCGGCGCGGCTCAACCGCTACGCCGCGCGGCCCGCGCGCGCGGTCTACGCCGGCGTGTCGGCGTCGCAGGCCTACTTCGAGCGGCCCACGCCCCGCGACGACGGCAACGCCGAACTCGCGAGCCTGTTCAACCCGTACTGGCAGGCGCGGCTGATCGACGCCTCGCCCTACCTGGGCCGCGCGGGCGCGCTGCAGGGCGTGGTGATGCCATGAAGACGCCGGCCTTCCTCCTCGCGACCGTACAGAAGCCCGCGGGCCGACGGCCGCGCCAGCGCGGCCAGGCGCTCACCGAGTTCCTCGTGGTCGCGCTGGCCCTGGTGCCGCTGTTCCTGCTCATGCCCTGGGTGGCGCGCTACCAGGACGTGGCGCACAGCACCCTGCTGGCCGCGCGCCACGCGGCCTTCACCGCCATGGCGCGCCACGCCGCGGGCGGCGGCTTCGAGCCCGAAGCGCAACTCGCGAACGAGCTGCGCCAGCGCTTCTTCGCCGGCGTCGACGCACCGATCCGCAGCGGCGAAACCCCGCGCGGCGCCCCGGCGTTCTGGCAGCGGCCCGACGGCACGCCCCTGGTGCGCCCGGCCGAGGACGTGACGCTGGCCTTCGGCCCGGGCCCCGGGGGCGCCACGCACGGCGAGGCCTTCTCCGCCGCGGGCGACGGCCGCGCCTTTCCCTTGCACGGCGCGCTCTCGCTGCAAAGCCGCGGCCTCTACACCGCGCGCGTGCAGGTGCGGCTGGCCGATCTGCCGCCGGGTCTGCGGGCCTACCAGCCCTTCGATCGCATCGGCCTGGTGGTGTCGCGCCGCACCAGCCTGCTCATCGACGGCTGGGGCGCACGCGATCCCGCCCAGGTGCAGGGCCGGCTCGACAACCCGCTGGTGTTTCCCGGCAGCGTGCTGCGCCCGCTCTCGGGCCTGGTCGATCCCCTCATGCAGGCGATCGAACTGCCCGGCGGCATCGGCGCACCCCGGCTGGGCCAGCTCGACTTCTGGCAGGACGTGGTGCCGCCCGACCGCCTGCGCCAGCCATGAGCATCGACCGTCTTGCACCGCCCGGGCGGTGGCTCTGTGCGCTGGGCTTGTATGTCCTGCTGGCCGCGTCCGCGAACGCCGAGCGCCGCTGGCCCGAGCTGGCGCTGCCCGCGGCCGTGAGCCGCTCGCCGATCACCGACGGGCTGGAACTCAATGGCGTGCCGCTGCGCGTGCAAAGCCTGCGATCGGCCTTGTCGGCCCCCGCGCTCGCGGCGGCCCTGCGCGCCAGCCTGGGCGGGGCGGTGGTCGAAAGCCGCCTGGGCCGGCAACGCGTGCTGGGCCATGCCCATGGCGGCTTCTACACCACGGTGCAGATCGACGAGGGCGAGGCCGCGTCGGGCGGCTCGCGTGCCTTGCTGGTGACCGCCGACCTCGCGCGGGCGGCCGGGCAGCGCGAGCACCAGCAGGCGCTGGTGCGGCGCTGGCTGCAACGGCTGCCCGCGGGATCGCAGCTGCTGAGCCACACCCGCGCGCGCGACGGCGATCGCTGGTCGAACCAGCTCGTCTACCGCAACGGCCTGAGCCAGGCGCTCAACGCCCGAGCGCTCGGCACCGCGATGAAGGATCTGGGCATGGCGCTGCGGCACACCGCCGAGACCGGGCGCGTGCTGCTGTTCGAGGGGCCGGGCCGCGAAGCGCTGGCCGTCATCGGCCGCCTGCCCGACGGGCGCGCGAGCGTGGTGCTCACCACCGTCACCCCGCGGGAGCCGCTGCCGTGAAGGCCCGACCCCGCGCGCGCGGCCAGTCGAGCCTGGAGTACGTGGTGGTCTGCGCCGCGCTGGCCCTGGCGCTGGGCATTGGCATGGGCAACGACGCCAGCGTGCTGGTGCAACTGCTCGACGCCCTGCGCGTGGCCTACCAGCGCTTCGGATTTGCGCTGTCGCTGCCCTGGTGAACCCCTTTGTTTTTGTCCACCCGCCCATGAAACCGCCCGCCGCCTTCACCCGCCTCAAGCCCAACCGACTCTGGATCGTGCTCGGCGTGGCCCTGTCCATCGGCCTGGCCGCCGCGCTCGGTGCGCGCAGCTACCTGGCCAGCCAGCTCGCCGCGATCGAGGCCCAGGGCAAGGGGCGGATGGTCGAGGTGGTGGTGGCCAAGGTCGACCTCGCCAAAGGCGAGCGCCTGAGCAGCGACAACCTCGCGCTGCGGCCCGTGCCGGCCGACTTCGTGCACAGCCTGGCGCTGCGGCCCGAGCAGTTCGACCGCGTGGACGGCAAGGCGCTGGCGTTCGACGCCAAGGGCGGCGAAGCGATCCTGCTGGGCATGGTGGAAGGCACGCGCGTGCCCACCTTCTCCGCGCGCGTGGCCCCGGGCCGGCGTGCGCTGACGGTGCCGGTCGACGAAATCAACGCGATCTCCGGCCTGCTCGAGCCCGGCGACCTGATCGACCTCGTGCTCACGCTCGAACACCAGGGGCGCAAGCGCGTGTTCCCCTTGCTGCAGGCCGTCACGGTGATGGCCACGGGCCAGCGCGCCCTGGACGATCCGCGCAGCGGCGAGTCGCGGCTGTACGCCACGGTCACGCTCGACGCCGACCCGGCCGAGGCGCGCAACCTGATCGCCGCGCGCGAGCTCGGCAAGCTCACCGCGCTGCTGCGCCATCCCCAGGACAAGGCGCCGCTGCCCGGCGCACCGCGAGACCTGCTGGCCTGGCTCGCGGGCGGCGGCGACCCGCTTGCGCGCGAGGTGCCCGTGCTCTACGGCGGGCGCGCCGGCAAGGTGGCCGCGGGCGACCTGCACCTGGGCGCGCGCCCGGCTGAGCCCAGACCCTGACCCCACCCCTCTCACGGACCTTCCCATGCCGCATGTGCCCCGCACCGCGCCGCTGCTCGCCGCGCTGGTTCTGTTGCCATGGCCGCCGCTCGCGCGGCCGGCCGACACGCTCTATGCCGACAGCCCGCCGCCGCGCATTGGCGCGGCGCCCCCCACCCGCCGTGCCGCGCGGCCCGTGCGCCCCGCTTACGCACCCATCCGCGAGACCGAGAGCGAGGCCGCGGACGTGGCGGAGATCGAGATGTTCGTGGGCGAGTCGCGCGTGTTCCCCACGCCGGGCGTGGCACGCATCGCGGTGGGCAACGGCAGCCTGCTCACGGCCGCCGCGCTCGACGACCGCGAGGTGATCCTTTTTGCCAACGGCGCGGGCACCTCGTCGCTGTTCGTGTGGAACGCCGACGGCCGGCACCAGCGCATCAAGGTCCACATCGTCGCGGGCGACGTCGGCCGCGTGGCGCGCGAGGTCGCGGCCTTCCTGGGCGCCATTCCCAACGCGCGCGCCTCGGTGATCGGCGACAAGGTGATCGTCGAGGGCGAGCAGCTCTCCGACCTCGACCTCGCGAAGATCGAGGTGCTGGCCAAGACCTACCCGCAGATCGTCAACTTCACCAACCGCCTCGGCTGGGAGCAGATGGTGCTCATGGACGTGAAGGTGGTCGAGTTCCCCGTCAACGAGCTGCGCGAGATCGGGCTGAAGTGGACGGCCATGGGCGGCGCGGCCGTGGGCGGCATCTGGTCGCCCGGCCACCGCGGCCCGGTGGCGCCCTACCAGATCGGCGTGCCCTCGGGCACCGGCGGCCTGCCCATCACCAACGCCGACGGTTCGGCCAGCGGCATTCCCGTGCCGCGCGCGCTCACCCTGCTCAGCGCGGTCAACGCGGGCCTGGGCGCGCAGCTCAACCTGCTGCTGCAGAACGGCCACAGCACCGTGCTCGCCGAGCCGCAGCTGTCGGCGCGCAACGGCGCCAAGGCGAGCTTTCTCGCGGGTGGCGAGTACCCGTACACCGTGTCCACGGTCAACGGGCCCACGGTGCTGTTCAAGCCCTATGGCGTGCGGCTCGACATCCAGCCGCGCGTCGACGCGAGCGGTGTGATCCGCGCGACCGTCGAGACCGAGGTGAGCCAGATCGATCCCTCGGTGAGCACGCCCGCGGGGCCGGCGCTGCTGTCGCGCAAGACCAGCACCGAGTTCAACGTGCGCGACGGCCAGACCCTGGTGCTCAGCGGCCTGATCCAGCGCGAGCAGGCCGGCCAGGTCGACAAGGTGCCGCTGCTGGGCGACCTGCCCGTGCTCGGCGCGCTGTTCCGCTCGCGGCGCTTCCAGAACAAGGAGACCGAGCTGGTCGTCTTCGTCACGCCCACCGTGGTCGATGCGCACACGCCCGCGCTGGCCGAGCGCGTGCAGCGCACCGGCGAGCGCCTGCGCTCGCAACTGGGCCCGCCGCCGCACCTGAGCGAGCCCTTGCAGCCCCTTCCCTGAGCCCCCATCCCCTGGAGACCCCCATGTTGGAGATACAGATCGAGTTCCCCGACGGCAGCCAGCACACCCTGCAGGCGCCCGACGATTGCGGCATCGGCAAGGGCGCGCACAACGAGGTGCGGCTCGACAGCTGGCGCGTGGGCAAGGAGCACGCACGGCTGTTCGCCACGCCCGCTGGGTTGCTGATCGAAGACATGGGCGCGCTCGGCGGCGTGCTGGTCAATGGCAGCCGCATAGCCGCGCAGCACGGTCCGCTGCAGCCGCACGATGTGATCGGCATCGGCCCGTTCCGCCTGCGGGTGTCGCAGCGCGCGGCAGCGCCCGCGCCCGCGGTCGAGGCCGCTGCGCCGCAAAGCGCGCCCCCGCCGTGCCCGGTGCCCGACGCCACGCCCACACCTGCGCCCGCTTCGGACCGCGAGACCCTGCAGCGCGGCTTCGAATGGCGCCGGCGCATCCACGGCAAGCTGATCGACACCATGGACCTGCGCCGCCACGACGTGTCCGCCATGAGCGACGAGCGCCTGCGCCGCGAAACCGAGAACCTCTTGCGCCAGATCCTGGCCGAGCTCGACCCCGAGATCCCGCCCGACATCGACCGCGCGCTGCTGTGCCGCCAGGTGCTCGACGAGGCCATCGGCCTGGGGCCGCTCGAAGCCCTGCTGGCCGACGAGGGCGTGACCGAGATCATGGTCAACCGCCACGACGAGATCTACATCGAACAGGCCGGCCGCCTGCGGCGCCACCCGCTGAGCTTCACGGGCGACCGCGCGGTCATGGGCGTCATCGAACGCATCGTGGCGCCGCTGGGCCGGCGCATCGACGAATCCTCGCCCATGGTGGACGCGCGGCTCAAGGACGGCTCGCGCGTGAACGCCATCATCCCGCCGCTGGCGCTCAAGGGCGCCTGCCTCACCATCCGCAAGTTCGCGCGCCACAAGCTCACCGCCGACGACCTCGTGCGCTTCGGCTCCATCAGCCCCGCGATGGCGCGCTTCCTCGAGGTCTGCGTGGTGGCGCGCAAGAACGTGGTGGTCTCGGGCGGCACCGGCTCGGGCAAGACCACGCTGCTCAACATCCTGTCCAACTTCATCCCCGCGGGCGAGCGCATCGTCACGGTCGAAGACGCGGCCGAACTGCGGCTGCACCACGAGCACCTGGTGAGCCTCGAATCGCGGCCCGCGAACGCCGAGGGCAAGGGCGCGGTGCCGATCCGCGAGCTCGTGCGCAACACGCTGCGCATGCGGCCCGACCGCATCGTCGTGGGCGAATGCCGCGGCGGCGAAACCCTGGACATGCTGCAGGCCATGAACACGGGCCACGACGGCTCGCTCACCACCCTGCACGCCAACACGCCGCGCGATGCGCTCGCGCGGCTCGAAACCATGGTGCTGATGGCGGGCATGGACCTGCCGCTCACGGCCATCCGCGAGCAGGTGGCCTCGGCCGTGCACCTGATCGTGCAGCAGACGCGGTTCGCCTGCGGCTCGCGCCGCGTCACGAGCATCACCGAGGTCTGCGGCATGGAAAGCGGCAAGCTGCAGCTGCAGGAGCTGTTCCGCTTCGAGCCCCAGGGCTATGGCGGGCCCGACGGCCGCATGCGCGGGCACTTCACGGGCTGCGACGCCGTGCCCTCGTTCTACGAAACCCTGCGCGCCCTGGGCCAGGCGCCCGCGCTCGACATCTTCAAGCCGGTGACCGCGCCGGTGCACGAGGGCTGAGCGCGATGAATGCCCGCCTGTGGCTCATCACCGCCGTGGTGGCGGTCTCGGCCGCGCTGCTGGCCTGGTTCGTGATCGACGTCGGCACCGGTTCGCTCGCGCGTTACCGCGCGGCCTTCACCGAACGCACGCGCTTCCAGGCGCAGGAGTTCTTCCTGTTCATCGAGCCGCAAAAGCTCTTCGTGGCCAACCTCGCGGTGATGGCCCTGGGTGCGCTGCTCACCTGGTTGCTCACCGGCAGCGCGTGGCTGGCGCTGCCCGCGTTCTTCGCGCTGGCCCTGCTGCCGCGCTGGGTGTACGCCACGCTGCGCGCGCGCCGCCTGCGCTGCTTCGAGCACCAGCTGCCCGACGCGCTGATGATGCTCGCGGGCGGCATGCGCGCGGGCGTGGGGCTGACCTCGGCGCTGCAGCAACTGGTGGCCGAAAGCGCCCCGCCCCTGGCCCAGGAGTTCGCGCTGCTGCTGCGCGAGCAGCGCCTGGGCGTCACGCTCGAGCAGGCGCTGACGCACCTGGCGCGGCGCATGCCCACGCCCACCACGACGCTGGTGGTCTCGGCCATGCGCGTGGCCACCGAGACCGGCGGCGCGCTGGCCGAAACGCTGGAGCGCACATCGCACACGCTGCGCGCGCGCCTGCAGATGGAGGGCAAGATCGGCGCGCTCACCGCCCAGGGCCGGCTGCAGGCCTGGGTGGTGGGCCTGCTGCCGCTGCTGCTCATGGCCGTGCTCAACCGCATGGAGCCCGAGGCCATGGCGCTGCTGTGGCACACGCCCCTGGGCTGGGGCACGCTCGCGCTCATCGGCGTGCTCGAGGTGCTGGGCATCGTGGTGATCCGCCGCATCGTCGCCATCGACGTCTGAGCCCGCCATGCTGACCCTGATCGCCCTGGGTTTTGCCGTGCCGGTGGCGCTGATCGCGTGGGTGCTCGCGCGCGCCGCGGCCGCCGTGCCCGACGAAGACCGCCAGTACAAGGACGCACCGCCGCTGGGCTTTCGCCTCGTGTGGTGGCCGATCCAGTGGATCAGCCACTACCTGGAGCCCCTGCTCACCGACCGCGCGCAGGGCGCGCTCGCCGCGCGCTTGCGCAAGGCCGGGCTCGACTACACGATCCACCCCGCGCAGTTCGTGGCCGCGCGCACCGTGGGCGCGCTCGCGGTCGCGGCGCTCGCGGCCTGGGGCGTTCACGCGATCGCGCCCGCGCGGCCCCAACTGTTGCTGCAGGCCCTGCCCGCGGGCGCGCTGCTGGGCTGGCTCTGGCCGGGCCTGTGGCTGCGCGACCGGCTCCAGGCGCGCCAGCGCGAATTGCTCAAGACGCTGCCGTTCTTCCTCGACCTCGTCACCCTGTGCGTCGAAGCCGGGTTGAACCTGCAGGGCGCGCTGGTGCAGGCCGTGGCCAAGGGCCCGCCCGGCGTGCTCAACGACGACATCCAGCGCGTGCTGCGCGACATCCGCGCCGGCAAGCCGCGCGCCGAGGCGCTGCGCGCCATGGCGCAACGCCTGGACGAGCCCGTGGTGGGCCACTTCGTGACCGCGGTGGTGCAGGCCGAGAGCATGGGCATGAACCTCGGGCCGGTGCTGCGCGCACAGGCCGATCAACGCCGCAGCGAACGCTTCCTGCGCGCCGAAAAGCTCGCCATGGAAGCGCCCGTGAAGATGCTCTTCCCGCTGCTGGCCTTCATCTTTCCCTGCACCTTCATCGTGCTGTTCTTCCCGATCGCGATGAAGTTCATGCACTCGGGCCTGTGAGCGCCATGGCCGCCCCGCGAACCCGCGCCGTGCTGCACACCGCCACCGGCCGGCACCCCCTGCACCTGCATCTGGCCGACCGCTTTCTGTCGCGCGCGCGTGGCCTCCTGTTCGCGCCGCCGCTGCCCGATGGCCAGGGCCTGCTGCTGCTGCGCTGCGCCAGCGTGCACACCGGCTTCATGCGTTGTTCGATCGACGTGGTCTACCTCGATGCCGGTGGTGCGGTGCTGCGCTGCGTGCCCGAGCTGGCACCCTGGCGCCTGAGCGCCTGCGGCCCGCTGCCGCCGGGCCGCGGCCGGCACACGCTCGAACTGCCCGCGGGCAGCATCGAGCGCCTGGGCCTGCGCCCCGGCGACCGGCTCGAACACCCGCTGTTCGCGGCCGGCCCGCCGCGCCCTTCACGCCCGCGCACGCCGCGGCGCGAACGCGGTGCGACCCTGGTGGAGTTCACCGTGGTGGGGCCGGTGATCACGCTGCTGGGCCTGGCGCTGCTGCAATACGGCCTGCTGTTTTTCGCGCGCAATGGCTTCAACCACGCGGCCTTCATGGCCGCGCGCGCGGGCGCGGTGGGCAATGCCAGCCTGGCCAGCGTGCAGGCGGCCTACGTGCGCGCGCTGGTGCCGCTGTACGGCGGCGGCCGCGACAGCGCGGAGCTCGCGCAGGCCCATGCGCGGGCCGCGGCCGACGTGGCGGCCCACACCCGCATCGAGCTGCTCAACCCCAGCCGCGCCAGCTTCGACGACTGGAACGACCCTGCGCTGCAGCGCGCGCTGGGGCAGGGCCGGCGCGTCATTCCCCACGCGAACCTGGCCTTCAGGAACCCGGCCGAGGTGCGTGCGTCTTCGGGCCAGAACATCCACGACGCCAACCTGATCCGGCTGCGCATCACCCAGGGCTACGCACCCCCGGTGCCGCTGGTGCGCCAGCTCTACAGCCAGTACCTGCGCTGGCAGGACCCGGGCACCGACGCCTTCCGCACGCAACTGATCGCGGCCGGGCGCATCCCCATCGTGGCGCACGTGACCCTGCAGATGCAGTCCGATGCGATCGAGCCCGACACGCCCTCGACGCAGCCCGCGGGCGAGGGCGGCGGCACGCCGGCCGGCGAGGGCGGTGCGGGCGGTGGCGGTGGCGCGGGCGGGGGCACGGACCCGGGTCCGTCCGATGGCGCTGGCGACCCGGGCGGGGGTGGTTCGGCCGTGTGTGGCGTAGCGGGGTGAGCACCATGAAACGGACCATGGCCTTGCTGGCCCTGCTGCTGTGCACGACCCTGGCGGCCCACGCCGCCTGCGACCCCACCCAGATGTGCTGCGCCGGCGGCGACGGCGCGGGCCTGGG
>VFQP010001819.1_pt1 | contig 26247 bp, 21 predicted proteins | sample 3512351 | NCBI WGS metagenome assembly VFQP01 (sample SAMN10412372, study PRJNA504923) | tailings metagenome | isolation source: Relicate 1 Philex TSF1 revegetated site | place: Philippines: Tuba, Benguet | collected 2017-08-29
GCGGGCACCACGGCCACGCGGAACTCGTTGTCTTTGATTTCCTTCGGCACGCCGACTTTCATGATCCCGCTCCCCGTTCGACGATTGCCCATACGGCAATTGATTGCCCGAGGATAATTCGTGAAAATGGACGCAATTTCCCGCCTATCCCACGATTATGGGCGCTAGAATCGGCATCGAATTCGAAAAATATCGGAGATCATCGAATATGATTGCAGACCCGATCGACCGGAAGATCCTGCGCCTGCTGCAGCAGGACGGCCGCATCGCCAACGCGACGCTGGCGGAGAAAGTGGGCATGTCGCCGTCGGCTTGTTTGCGCCGCGTGCGTTTGCTGGAAGAGTCAGGGTTGATCGCCGGCTACGCGATGCGTCTCGACGCCAAGGCGGCGGGACTGCCCGGCAACGCCTTCGTGCAGATCACGCTCGACGGTCAGGGGCGCAAAATCCTCGACGCGTTCGAAGCCGCGATCGCCAAAGTACCCGAGGTGCTGACCTGCCATCTGGTCGCCGGGGCGGCCGACTATCTCGTCCACGTGGTCTATCGCGATTCGGCGGATCTCGAGCGCATCCACGCCGAGATCCTGACCAAACTGCCGCATGTCGTGCGCCTGCAATCGACGATCACGCTGCGCACCGTCAAAAGCACGACCGCCCTGCCGGTCTGAACGACGCGTCAGATCCAACGCGTCGAAAGAACCTGCGTGCGCGTATAGAACCGGACGCTGTCCGGCCCATGCGCCGCCAAATCGCCAAAAATCGAACCCTTGGCGCCGCCGAACGAATAATACGCGACCGGTGACGGTACCGGCACGTTGACGCCGGGCATACCGCATTGGATATCGCGCTCGAATTTCTGCGCGGCGGCGCCCGACCGCGTGAACAGCACGGCGCCGTTCGCCAATGGATGGCCATTGGCGAGGCCGATCGCGGAATCGAGATCGGGCGCGTTCATCACCGCTAGCACGGGCCCGAAAATCTCCTCGCGATAAATCTTCATGTCGGGCTTCACGCCGTCGAACACGACCGGCCCCACGAAATTGCCGCCGCTATTGCGCGTCGCCTCGGGGCTGCGCCGATCGAGGGCGAGCGTCGCGCCCTCCTTCTCGCCCGCGTCGACGTAATCGAGCACTTTTCGATACTGGTCGCGCGAACTCAGCGGCGGCACGTAGCAATCGGGGTCTTCGCCCGCGGCGACCTTCAGATCCTTGGCGCGCGCGGTCAAGCGCTTCATGACCGCATCGTGGCTGTCGCCCACGGTGACGACGACCGCGATCGCCATGCAGCGCTGGCCGGCCGAATTGAACGCGCCGTTGCAGATCGCGTCGATCGTCGAATCCATGTCGGCGTCGGGCATGACGATGGCGTGGTTCTTGGCCCCACCCAGCGCCTGCACGCGTTTGCCGTGCTTCGTGCCGATCTCGTAGACCGATTTGGCCGCTGCACTGGAGCCGACGAACGACACCGAAGCGACATCGGGATGCGAGATCAAGGTTTCGGCCACGTCACGCCCGCCATGGACGACGTTGAACACGCCATGCGGCAAACCGGCGCGCGCCAGCATGTCGGCCAGAAGATTGGGGGCGCTGGGCGTCTTTTCCGACGGCTTCAGCACGAAGGCATTGCCGCAGACCAGCGCCACGGGGAACATCCACATCGGGATCATCGCGGGATAATTGTAGGGCGTAATGCCCACGCTCACGCCCAACGGCTTGCGCGCCGAACGCGTCGATACGCTGCCAGCGACATGGTCCGAGTTCTCGCCTTTCAGCAATTGCGGCGCCCCGATCGCGAACTCGACGACCTCGACGCCGCGCTGGATCGACCCCAGCGCGTCGACATGCGGCTTGCCGTGTTCGCGGGTGATGAGGCGTGCGAGATCGTCCTTCTCCAGATCCACGATCTCGCGGAACTTCATCAGCACGCGCGCGCGCTGGGCCGGCGGCACTTCGCGCCAGACGAGTTGGGCGCGCTTGGCGGCGGCGACCGCGTCGGCCGCGATTCCCGGATCGGCGACCGACAAGGCGCCCAATTCGCGGCCGTCCGCCGGATCCGTGATCGGGATCGTGCGCGCGCCCAAGCGCTGCTTACCCTCGATGATCGAGCCGACGATCCGCCCTTCGGCGCTTTTCTTGTCCGTCATGTTACCTCGCTTGGATGGAATTCGGCGCTCAGCTCGCCGGCAGACGCGGCTTGCCGAAGCGCTCGACATATTCGACGACGACCGGATCGAGGTCGCGCGTGGGTACGGGGTCGCGGCCGAAGCGGCCCACATTGTCCACGCCGCGCACGAGCGTGGCCGCGTAGCGCCCGCCTTCGGGCGCCACTTCGGGCGCCACGTAACGCACGGCGAATCCGCAACGTCGCGTGTCGGACATGTTGGGCGGCGAACCGTGATGGATATACATGTGATGCAGCGACATCTGACCCTGCCGAAGCTCCAGCGCCACGGCCTTGTTCTCGTCGACGGCAACGCCGATCTCCAGGCCGTCGCGCAGCATCGTGGGCTTGCCCGCTTCGGTCTTCACATGCGGCATCAGACGGTCGTGATGCGACCCGGGAACCACTTTCATGGCGCCGTTGGCGACGTTGCTGGGCAGCAATGCGATCCAGGCGGTGACGATCTTGTCGGCATGCGTGTCGAACTCGTAGACGTCCTGGTGCCAGGCGACGTAGCTCGGGTCCTTCGGCGCCTTGGTGAACAGGCTGGAGTTCCAGCACAGGATGTTCGGCCCGATCGCCGATTCGACCGCGTCCAGCACGGCGGGATGGCGCGTGAGTTCATACAGCGCCATCAGCTTCAGATGGCCTTTGCCGCGGATCGTTTTGGCGGCCTGCTCGCCGGTCATCGCCTCGTAATCGTCGATCGCCCGCATATATTTCGCCGCTTCTTCGGGCGACAGCGCGTCGAGCGGCGCGATATAGCCGTCGCGCCGGAATTGTTCGCTGCGATCGACGATCTTGGCCATGCTCCGCCTCCGCTCAAAGGGGATCGACGTCGACGCCGACGACGTAATCCGGCTTCTCGCCCTTCGAAACCTTCCGGATGTTGATCGCGGCGAGTTCGGCGAGCCGCCGCTCCAGCTCCTCGGTATCGCCGGCGATATGCGGCGTCACGATCACGTTGGGCAGCGACAGCAGCGGATCGTTCGGGTCCGCGGGCTCGCGCCACCACACATCCATGCCCGCACCGCCCAGATGGCCCGATTTCAGCGCGTCGATCAGCGCCTGCTTGTTGACCATGGGGGCGCGCGCGATGTTGATCAGCATGGCGCCAGGCTTCATCGCCGCGAACGCCGCCGCATCCAGGAAATCCTTGGTGTCGGGATTGTTGGGCAGATGCAGCGAAACGAAATCCGCCTCGCCCAGCAACGCGTGCATATTGGCGCGATCGACGACCTTCTCGATGCCCAGTTCGCGCGCCAATTCGGGATCGGGCGTCTGCTTGACCGCGACCAGACGCAACCCGAAGCCTTTCGCGAGCTTCGCGAATTCCGTGCCCGTCTTGCCGATGCCGATCAGCGCCAATGTCTTGCCGTCGAGGCGCACGGTCTTGGGCAAGCCCACGCGGCCGGCCTTGATGATGTCATCCGCCGCGCGGAACCGTTTGGCGATCGCCAGCATCAGGAAGAAGGCGTGCTCGGCCACGTCGCGCGCGGGCTGGCCTTGCACTTCGCTGGGCAAACGCGACACGACGATGCCGCGCTTCTTCGCTTCGGCGTAGTCCACGCCCACGATATGCGCACCCGGCCGCTGGATGAGTTTGAGCTTGGGTGCGGCCGCCATCACGTCGGCGCCCACGGGCACATCGCGGATCAGCAGAACTTCGGCGTCGGCGACCTGTTCGGCCAGCGGGCGCGACCCGTCGTAATCCTCGACCGTGAACCCGTCGCCCAGGAATCCGCCCAGCCGATTGCGCTGATCGAGACCGGGGCTCGCTTTCTTGACACGCATGCGCTTCGTACCTTCGCCTTAGGGCGTTACGTTGTCGCGGCCCGAAAGCCGGAACATCAGGAGCGCCACGACCGACAGCATCGCCGTGACCATCACCACGTAAGCCGCGAGAATATTGCTGTTGCCGCCGCTCCACATGTCGAGCACCAGCACCGAGAAGACTTCCGTGCCGACGGCGGTGAGGAAGATGGAGGCCGAGTATTCGCGGAAGGTCTTGAGGAAGATGTAGAGCACCGAACCCAACAGGCTGGGGGCGAGCAGCGGCAGAAGAATGCGCCGCGCCGCCGTCACGCGGCTCGCTCCCGATACCAGCGCCGCCTCGTCCAGTTCCTTATGAAGCTGCGTGAGCGCCGCGTTGCAGCTGCGCACCGCATAGGGCAGGAACATCGTGACGTAGGCGATCAGCAGGATCCAGCGCGTGCCGTAGATCGGGATCGGCACCGTCAGGAAGGTCCAGAGCAGGCTGACGCCGACCAGGATGCCCGGAAAGGTGATCGGCGCGGTGCCGAGCTGATCGGCGATCGTGGCGAGGCGCGTATGCTCGCTGCGCTGTTGCACGATCGCGATGGCGAGGCCCAGCATCGTTGCGATGCCGCCCGCCGCCAGCCCCAGGATCAGGCTGTTGAAGACCGCGCGCACGGCCGGCCCGTAATTCAGCGCCGCGGCGAAATTGCCGGTCGTGAAGCGCGCGAGCCCGGCGAAGCTCGGCACCTGCGGGAACGGCATGAAAGCGTTCCACACGATGACGAACATCGGCAGCACGGCGAGCATCAAGAAAACGACATAGCAGATCGTTTGCGTCAGCACCCGCCACGGGCCCAACGCGATGCGGCGGGGCATATAGGCCTTGCCGGTAACGACCGCGTAACGGCCGGTATCGCCCAGCGCGCGGCGATAGGCGTAGAGCGACAGCAGCGTCATCGCCAGGAACAGGAAGCAGAATGCGCTGGCGAGATTGAGATCCGACGGAATGCGCGTGATCGCGAAATAGACTTCCGTCGAATAGAGGATGATGCCGCCGGGCACGCCCATCATCAGCGGCACGGAAAGCGCGCTGAGGCTGGTGATGAAGCAAATCAACAACGCGGCCAGGATCGCGGGCAACAGCAGCGGGATCGTGATCCGCCGCGTCACCGTGAACAGCGACGCGCCGGACATCAGGCCCGATTCCTCCAGCAGCGGATTCATCGACCGGAAGGCGGGCCACATCCACAGGAAGGCGAGCGGCAATTCCTGCAGCGTGCCGACGAAGATCATCCCGCCGAAGGAATAGGCGTTCAGCGGATCGGCGCCGGGGAACACGAATTTCCACAGCACGTTGATCGGGCCGCTGGTCGGATTCAGCAGCATGATCCAGGCGGAGCAGAACACGACCGCGGGCAGCAGTACGGGCACGACCGACAGAAGCTGCACGAGCGAACGGGGGGCGCCATCGGTGCGCTCCACCAGCCAGGCGAGCGCGCCGCCGATCGCCACGGCCAACACCGACGTGGTGACCGCGTAGATCAGCGAATTCATCAAAGACTGGTAGACGACCGGCTCGCCGAAGGCGTTGTGCAGCGTCGCGGTCGTGAAGTTCGGGCGATTGCCCGGTTCGCTGTCGGTCAAACCGCCGAACACGATCATCATCAGCGGCGGCAATACCAGCGTGCCCACGGTGAGGCAGACGAGGCTGGCGAATCCCAGACCGTAATGTCGCTCGAACCCACCGCCGCCGGAATCGGCGGCGGTGGTCGCGTGTGCGGTGGTCGATCGATTGCTCATGCGTTGCGTCAGCTGAGCGGCGGCTCGTAGTTCGGCAGAACCCGAATGTCGATGGCGTAGCAACCGCCCTTCTCGACGATCGCGATGCCGCGCTCCAACGCCGCGCGCAGTTCCTTGCAGGTGCGCACCGGCGGTTCCGACTGGAAGCCGTGGCCCTGGGCGACCTGAACGATATCCGCTTCGGGATCGTCGATCTGCTGGCCGACCCAGGAATGCTCGGTCGGGCGACCGCGCGCCGCCGATACGACGCGCTGGTGCACCTCGTCGACGTAATAGGTCTTGTTGTTGACGATCAACATCAGCAGCGGAATGCGGTGATGCGCCGCCGTCCAAATCGCCGACGAGCCCATCAGGAAGTCGCCGTCGCCGACCATGACGACCGGCAAGCGGCCCGACTTGCTGTCGCGCAGCGCCAGTGCGGCCCCCACACCCATGCCCGGGCCCGAACCGATGCCGCCGGCACCGTCATAGCCCAGATAATCCAGCGGATGCTTGAACGAATAGGCGCTGGGATCCCAGCCGAGCGGCAGGCGCACGACCGTGGTCGGCTTGCCCGCGCGCAGCTTCTCCAGCGTCTTGCCGATCGAATAGAGCGTGATTTCGTCGTCGTCGGCGAAGCTCTTCTCCTCGACCGGGACCGCCGCCGGCAACGCCTTCTTGGCGGCGCCCTGGCGCTTCAGCTCCGCCAGCAGCAGCGACGCAGCGCGGCAGGGTTCGCCCACCAATTCGATGTCGCAGGGCGCGAAGCCCTGATGCTCGCGGCTCCAGCCGTTATGGATATAGCGGTCGAGCGAGGCGCGGATGACCTTCGCCTTGATCGGCGCGCCGTTGGCCGCCAGACGGAACAGATTGGCGGCGTCGAGCCATTCCAGCGACAGAATGACGTCCGCCTCGCCCACGGCGGCGATCGCGGCCTTGCTGCCATTGACGAGCGACGCCGGGCTGACATGCAGCGGATGGTCGGTCGGGAACGCAGCACCGGTCTTAAGATCGGTGACGACGCGCGCCCCCAACAACTCGGCGAGCTCGATACGCGCCGCCCACGCGGCTTCCGAACGCGAGACGCGGCCGGCGAGGATCACGACCTTCTTGCCGGATTTCAGGATTTCGGCCGCTTCGCGCACCAATTCGGGCTCGGGGATCGGCGAGGCCGGTGCGCGATAGCGCTTGGCATCCGGCACCTTTTCGATCTTGTCGTTCTTTTCTTCCTGCATACGCTGGTCGATCGTCAGATAGACCGGGCCCTTGGGCGCGGTCGTCGCGATGTTCCAGGCGCGCAGGATCGATTCCATCGTGCCGGCCAGCGAGATCGGCTGGTCGTCCCACTTCACATAGTTGCGAACCAAGCCGCCCTGGTCGAGCGAGGCGTGCAGCCAATGCGCGGGCGCCACACGGCGCGCGGAATCCAGTGCCGCACTGCCGGCCATCACGAACACCGGTACGCGGTCGCAGAACGCGTTGTAGATCGCCATCGTCGCGTGCATCAAACCCACGTTCGAATGGACGAGCACGCCCATCGGTTCGTCGGCGAGCTTGGCGTAGCCGTGGCCGATCGAAACCGAGTGCTCCTCGTGCAAGCATAGAAGATGCGTCGGCGCGCGGTCGCCCAGAAAATTCGTCATGCTTTCATGCAGGCCGCGGAAGCTGGAGCCCGGGCATAGCGCCACATAGCGCATTCCGATTTCGCGCAGCAGCACGGCGAGCACGTCACCGCTCCACTCCATCTTGGCGCCCGGCCGATCGGCGATCGCATCGATCTTGATCATGTTCATTTGCTGTCCTTCGGGAACGGCGGCAGTTTGAGGACGTCGATGCTCGACATCCCTTCGCGCATCTTGCGCTGGAACACCTCGTCGGCGGCGATGCGCTTCAGGCAGCGCGCCATCAGATCCTCGCGATTCTCGAGCTTGATCACGGCGACGCCGTCGCCGTCGCCGACCAGCAGGTCGCCGGGCGAAATCGCAGCCCCGCCGCATTCGATGGGCACGTCGACGTCCCCGCCCCAATGCCAACCGACCGCCTGCACGCGGCGCGCATGCACGGCCACGCCCGAGTCGCGCAGATCCTCGCCGTCGCGCACGTTGCCGTCGACGATCAATGCGCCCAGGCCTTTGGCGGCGGCGGCGGCGATCATGTTGCCGCCCCAGATCGCGCTGTCGGGATAGGCGCGGCCGTCTATCGCGATCACGTCGCCGGGCTGCACCAGGCTGATCGCCCAATGCGCGGCCGGATTCGCGGTCGCGACCGTGCGGATCGTGATCGCCTGGCCCGCGAAGCGGCGCGCGAACAGCGAACGCACGCCCGGATCGACGATCCCCTTGTGCTCCTGTTCGTCGGCGATGACGGCGGTGGGGATTTCCTTCCACCGCGCGAGTTCGTCGGCACTCAATCTCGTTTTCATCGTCGTAACCGTTCCGGAAAGTCGTCGTTCTAAAAAACTAAGTATCGTTCCAAAAAACATAGACCCAAAGCGCACACGGCTTCAACCCCAAAACCGCGCCGACCGCGACGCGCGCGGGCGAAACTCGCCCGAACGCGTCGCGTGCGCGCCGTTCACCGCTTGCGGCGGACGAAATTTTCTTCGACGAAAGCGTTGAGGCGCCGGAATTGCGCCGCCGGAATGGGCCGGTAGATCAGCATTTCCGGGAAGTCGTTCGCCGACAGCGCGTACTTGCCCTTGAGCGGCCCGAACAGACGGCCGGCCTCGAGCTTGTCGAGATCCTCCAGCGTGCCGGCTTCCAGCAGGAAATCCATGAACAGCGCCGCCGCATAGGGACGCGGCGCGTTCAGCACCGCCGAGGCGCCCACGCCTTGCGCGAATTGCGGGTCCATGAACACCCAATCGATCGGCGCGCCGCGGCGCTGCAGGAAGTAAGCGCGATGGGCGACGAAATTCCAGGTCATGTCGACCTGACCCGCCCCCAGACTTTCGGCCAATGCGGCGTTGCTGGCGACGAGCTGGTTGTCGAGTGCAGCCAGCGCCAGGACTTGGCGGTTGCCTTCGGCCTCGCCGTATTTGGCGTGCATCGCGTCGACGAATTCCTCGAGCTGGGAGGTGCAGCCCGCACGGCCCTTCCACTTCGGATCCTGCACTTCGCGCAGCAATTTCGGCGCGGTTTCCTTCGTGATGCCGCGATCGGTGCGCCACGCGATGGTCGTGGGCAGAAGTTCGTAGACGACCGACGTCCAGCCCGCGGCGTTGGAGCCGAACAGGAACCGCTTGTCCCAATCGCCCCAGGTGCTGTGCTCATAGGGCGCGATCGCCCCTTTGATGATGTCGAGATAAGTCGTGACGCTGATGATCAGATCCGACGCGGTCTGATTCGCGCGCTGTTCGGCGAGCAGGCGCGAGATCAGGTCGGTCTGCGTCAGGCGCACGAAATCGACTTTGACGCCCGGGTATTTTTCGTTGAACTGCTTGGTCAGGAACTGCGCGCGATCGATGCCGAGTGCGCCGTAGATCGTGAGGCTGCCTTCGCGCGCGGCCTCGCGTTCGACGATACGGCGGCGTTCGGCCGGCGGCAGCGAGGCGAGATAGGGCCACGCATCGCGCGCGGCGGCGGGCGCTTGCGCGTGCGAAATACCCGGTGCCGCCAGCGCGCCGAGCGCGGCCATGCCGGCGGTGAACGTTCTGCGGCCGATAAGACGATCATGCGTGTCGGACATCGAAGACCTCTTCCGTTCGGGTCCGTCGCGGAATTCAATCCTCGGCGGACTGTTTCGTTATTCAAAATTTAGAACGAATGCGATAAATATGGAACACCGTATTTCTCGGAGGATCCCGATGACGATCGAATTCCGCCCCCTCAACGACGCGATCGGCGCCGAAGTTTTGGGCGTCGATTTGAGCGAACCGATCGCGCCGCAGGCATTCGCAACGATCCATCAAGGCTGGCTGCGTCATGCGATCCTCTTGTTCAGAGGCCAGTCGGCGATGTCGCCCGACGACCATCTGGCCTTGAGCCGCCTGTTCGGCGAAATCGACGAACCCGATACGCCCGCCTTCACGTTGCCCACGCACCCGATGGTCGCGGTCGTGTCCAACGTGCGCGAAAACGGCAAGCTGATCGGCGCGCCCAATGCGGGGCGGCACTGGCACAGCGATTCCCAATTCCTGGCCGTGCCGCCTTCCGCGTCGCTGCTGCTGGCGCGCGAAGTGCCGCCGGCCGACGGCGACACCGCCTTCGCCAACATGTACGCCGCCTACGAAGCGCTGGCGCCCGCGATGCGCGCGAAGGTCGACAAGCTGTCGGTGCGCCACAGCCGCGTGCGCGCCTATTCGATCTTCCATCCGGAACGCCCGCCGCTGACCGAAGCCGAAAAGGCGCGCGTGCCCGACGTGGTGCACCCGATGGTCCGCGTGCATCCCGAAACGGGCCGCCGCGCGCTCTATGTCGGCGGCGCCCAGCACGGCGGCACCGTCGAAGGCCTGCCGCCCGAGGAAAGCGAGGCGCTGCTGCGCGAGCTGCGCGCGTATTGCACCGAGTCGCGCTTCAGCTACACCCATGAATGGCGCGCGGGCGATCTGATCATCTGGGACAATCGCTGCACGATGCATTGCGCGATGCCCTTCGACGAGGCGAAATACCGTCGAATCATGCATCGTACGCAGGTTGTCGGGCAGCCCGTTTAAAGACTGCGGCACGGCTTGACTTGCCCGCGCACCGCAACCTATCAAAGGCCACATAACAGTTGCGGAGCGAATGCGTGGCGGAAAAGGCGATCGTAAGGTCAATGCGGCTGCTCGAGCTGCTCGCGCAAGGCGATTCCGCCCGCGGCATTTCCGAACTCAGCCGCGAACTCGACTGGACGAAAAGCGGCCTGCATCGGCTGCTGAACACGTTCGTCGAGCTCGGCTACGTGCGCAAGATCGAGGAAAAGCAGCAATACCAGCTGACCCACAAGCTGCTGCAACTCGCCAGCCGCGCGGTCAAGAAGCTGGATCTGCGCCGCGCCGCCTTGCCCTATCTGCAGTCGCTGCTGGACGAAACCGGCGAAACCGCGCGCCTTTCCATCCTTACTTCCGGCACCGTCATTTGCATCGAGCAGGTCGAAAGCCTGCATCCCGTCAGGGTGCAAACCCAGGTCGGCGGCACGCTGCCGTTGGGCTGCTCGGCCACCGGCAAGGCGATCCTCGCCTATCTGGGCGACGACGCGATCGAACGCGTCGCCGACAACATGGTCGCGTATAATTTCCGCACCCTCACCTCGCGCCAAAAACTGAAAGCCGATCTGGCCGCCACGCGCGAGCGCGGCTTCGCGATCAATCGCGGCGAACGCCATTTGTCGGTCACCGGCGTGGCCGCCCCCTTGCGCGACGAGTCGGGCAAGGTCGAAGCGTCGATCGGCATTTCGGGTCCGTCGGAACGCCTGTCCTACGAGACGATGATCGAGCTTGGCCCCATCGTGAAGCGCATCGCCGACAGCCTTTCGGAAGAACTGGGCTGGAAGGACGACACGCCCCTCGCGTTGCCCGCCGCAGCACCCGCCGCCGCGCGGGCGCGCAAGCCCGCCGCGCGGCCCGCGAAGGAAACGCGCAAACCGCGCCGCACGGGCAAATACGCCGCCGCGATCTGACGGTCGCGGATTTCGCGACATCGCGATATCAGGCGTGCGCGGCCGCGCGTGCGCCGTCATGCGCCGCACGCAAATCCGCCGGGTCGATCGACACGGCGACCGCATCGCCGATCGAAAACCCGCTGCCGCCGTCGCTGACGCAGCGCAGCTGCGTATTGTCGCGCAACGCGACGACCAGATCGATCCGGTGGCCGAGATAGCTGCGCGAGACGACCGTGCCGGGGAATTCGTTTTCGCGCGGCGCCGCCGCGGCCGGCGCCACGCGCACGGCTTCGGGACGCACGAAATAGCGATAGCGCCCGCCTGTCGCGGCATCCGCGCCGCTCGCGTAGATCGTGCCGAACCCGGTATGGATCGCCACGCGCCCTTCGGGAGCGGCAACGCCTTCGCCGTCGAACACGTTCGCGGCTCCCAGAAAACGCGCGCTGAACAGATCGCGCGGCCGGCGATAGAGATTTTCGGGCGACGCGACCTCGACGACCTTGCCACCGTCGAGCACCGCGATCGATTGCGACAAGGACAGCGCCTCGTCCTGGTCGTGCGTCACGAAGATCGTGGTCACGCCCAGTGCGCGATGGATGCGCGCCAGCTCGTGGCGCATCTGTTCGCGCAACGCCGCGTCCAGATTCGACAAAGGCTCGTCGAGCAGCAGAGTCTTCGGGTCGGCGATGATGGCCCGCGCCAACGCCACGCGCTGTTGCTGGCCGCCCGACAGGCGCGAGGACATACGATCGGCGAATTTATCGAGCCCCACCAGCGTCAACGCGCGCTCGACCTTCGCCTTACGATCGCCGATTTTCTGCACTTCCAGCGGGAACGCGACATTGCCCGCCACGGTCATATGCGGCCAGATCGCGTAGGATTGGAACACCATCCCCATGCCGCGCTTGTTGGGCGCCACGTTGATGCGCTTGGCGGAGGAAAAGACCACACGACCGTCGACCTCGATCTCGCCTTCGGTCGGCGTCTCCAAACCGCTGATGCAGCGCAGCAGCGTGCTTTTGCCGCAGCCGCTGGGCCCCAACAGCGTGAAGAACGCGCCGTCCGGAATGTCGAGATCGATCCCGTTGACGGCGCCGAACGAGACGCCGTCGACGACGTAGTCCTTCACGAGATTGCGGATGCGAATCATCGCCTTCTACCGTCCTTGCTGATCGCGACCGTTACTGGCGGCGAATGAACAGACGCTCGCCCAGCAACTGCCATTTGCGCAGGTCGTTCGTCTCCACAACGGGGAACAGCACCAGCGACGGGAAGTCGTTGATCGACAGCTCGTACTTGCCGGTCTTGTTGCCGTAGATGCGCCCGCTTTCCCATTTGTCGGAAGCTTCCAGCGCTTCCTTCGACAGCATCGTGTCCATGAACAAAGCCGCCGTGTAGGGGCTCTTGGCGGTTTTCACGAGCGAGATCGCGTTGCTTTCACCGTAGAGCGGATCCATCAGGCGCCAATCGATGGGCGCGCCCTTTGCCTTCAGCGCGATCGGGCGGCTGGCGATCAGATACCAGGCGAGATCGACTTCGCCCGAGGCCAGGGCATCGGCCAGCGCCGCGTGGCTGGGATAGACCTTGTTGCCGAGACCGGCGAGTTTTTCGAGCAGCGCCTGCGCTTTCGCATCGCCATAGCTTTCGACGAAGCCGGTGGCCAAGCGCGCCATGTTCGGGGTCGTCCCGATATTGAGCTTGGGCTTGGCGTCGGCCAAGGCTTCCAGCGTCTTGGGCACGTCATCGGCTTTCACCCGGTCGCTGCGCCACGCCATCGCTTCGGGAAACACCTCGTAGACATAAGCCGTCCACCCGTCCGACGGCTTGCCGTAGACGAAACGCGGGTCGAACTCGGCGTGCACGCCGGCCTGATAGGGCGCGAAAACCTGCCGTACCAGCGGCATGAACGACGTCGTCAGCAGAATGACGTCGGCCTGCGACTGGCCCGCGCGCGCTTCGGCCGTCACCTTCTGCACGAGATCGGGTTCGAGCAAACGAACGAACTCGGCCTTCAAATTGGGATAGCGCTTGTTGAACTCGCCGACCCAGAACTGGCCGCGATCGAGGCCCGTGGCGCCGTAGATGACGATGCCCGATTCCTTCGCCGCCTCGCGTTCCAGCACCGCGCGGCGTTCGGCCGCCGGCAGCGAATTGATGTAGGTCCACACGCGATCTGGCGTGCGCGGCGCGTCCTGCGCCTGCGCGCCCGGCGATGCGAACGACAATGCGGCCAACGCCGAAACGGCGAAGCAGGCCCCCAAACGGCGCGCCACGACCCGACGCGAGAAGCTTCCCTTGAACATCCCCGATCTCCCCGGCTCCGCCTTTGCGAGTTCGGCGGCGCGCTTGCGAAACACCAATTTTGGAACGACAATGTATTTTGTGGAACGATGATTAGTGAAACAGGACATCATTGCAATACGAAAGTTTTGTATGCCGCCCGCAAAGTTCCTCAGCACTTCGAAAGGTGAGAAATGAAGCTGATCAGGTTCAATCTGCACACCGAACGACCCGTTCTTGCGCGTTTGGGCGCCATTCTACGCGGCGGCCGGGTCGTCGATCTGCGCGCGGCGACGACGCGGCGCTTGCGCGAAGCGGGCGAACCAAATGCCGAAGCGATCTCGGCGATCCGCGTGCCGGGCAGCATCGGTTTGCTGATCGCCGGTGGCGCGCCCGCGATGGCGGAAGCCGCGGCGACGATCGAATGGGCCGAAGCTCTTTATGCCAAGCAACAAGACGCCGAGGGCGGCAAGGGCGAAAAACTATTCGTGACCTACGATGCGTGCCGTTTGCATGCGCCCGTGCGTCCGACGAAATTGATCATGGCCCGCTTCGCGCGCGACGCCGGCGCCAAGACGCCGCTGTCGATCGTCGCCAAGCCGCTGGGCGCCGTCGTCGGCCCCATCCGCAACATCATCCGCCCTTATGAAAATGCGAAGATGCAATTCGCGCCCGGGATCGCGATCGTGATCGGGCGGACCTGCAAGGCGCTCGCGGAGAAAGACGTCGCCGGGGCGATCGGCGGCTACGTGCCGATGGCCGACGCGTCGTTGTCGCAAAGCGACGAGGATTACGGCCCCTTCACACTGTCGATGCACGACGCGTTCTCGCCGTGCGGGCCGTGGCTCGACACCGAACTGCCCAAGGCGGACGCCACGCGGGTGACCGGCAAGGTCAACGGCAAGATGTTCGACGAATATCGCTTGTCGGATTTGCCGTGGAGCGTCGCGCGGCTGGTGGCACATCTGTCGCGCATCGGCTTCGATCCAGGCGACGCGGTGTGGATCGGCGGCGATACGGCGGCGGCCATCGCATTGGACGACACGGCGACGACGGCAATCGAAGGCTTCGACGCGATGCACAGCAAGGTCGGCCTGACGCAGCCGCCGAACTAAAACTCCGAAGCGACCGGCATGCGACAGCAACGAAGAAGCTCAAGGCTTCATATCTGCGTCAGTCGCGAAGAAGCGGAACGCGCATGTTCCCGATCGGCGGACGCGACAAGGATCGTCTCGATCCCGGCGGCGGTAACAGCCGCGATCGCATCCGGCCCCGCCCCGAGCCAAATGACCCGCCGCCCCGATCGCGCTGCCGCGATCGCGACGGCGGGTTTCGCCGCGACGGCACATTCCGCGTCGCGCCGCACCAAATTCAAGAACTCGCGATCGATTTCAGCCGGATGGAGCACGACGTCGGCATCCTGGAGGAGGCGCACCGCCCGCAGCGTCAGCATGTCGGGATCGTCGGACATCGCCACGAAGCCGACGCGCCCGTATGGTGACGCGGCCCCCAAAAGTGCACGATCGAGTTCGCGAACCGCCCCGGTTTCGTCGCCCGCCATCGCGCGGGCGGCGGCGGGCCCGCTTAGAATTCGATCCCAAAACGACCGGCGTGCGCCAAGATCGGGAATCGCGCGGGCCACGCGGGCGCGCAGCCGCCCAGCGAAATCCGCCAAACGGCCGATGGCGACGGGTACGGCGAGTTCGATCCGCGTGCGCAGGTGACGCGCGAGCACGGGCGATGTCCCCGATGTGCAAATCGCGATCGTCACTGGGGCGCGATCGACGATCGACGGCCAGAGGAAATCGCAGAGTGCCGGCCGATCGACGACATTGACCGGCACTTTCGCGGCGCGCGCGGCATCGGCAACGATCTCGCCTTGCGCCGGATCGGCGCAAACGACGAGAACGGCGTCGCCGATCTCGTCGAATAGATCGACGCGCCGCACGAACGCGCCCGCCTGCGCCAATTGTTCGGCCTTCGCTTCCGCGATACGCCCGGCACCAACGACGAGAACCGGCCTCCCCTTGAGATCGAGAAAGATCGGGAAATGGCGCATCACGCGGCCTCCCGTACCAAAGCGGCGAGCATCGCGCGCAATTCGGGCACGCAGGAGCCGCAATTGGTGCCGGCCTTCGTCGCCGTTCCGATCGCGGCGGCGCTGTCGCAACCGGCCACAATCGCATCTTCGATCGCGCTGGCGCATACGCCATGGCACGCGCAGACCAAGGCACCCGAAGCCGCAGCACCGTCCGGCGCGGCGCCCGACAAAAGTGTGCGGCGCTCGGCCGGATCGAGCGCATCCTTCGCGAATAATCCGGCGAGCCATGTCGCGTCGGGCAACGTTTCACGCGGGCCGATGAACAACACGGCTTGCAGGCTTCCATCGGCGAAGATCGCGGCGCGATAGCGCCCACTCGCGGCATCGACATAATCGATGCGGTCATCGCCCTGGCCGATCAACACGTCGATATCCGGCGGCATCATGCCCGCGATGTCGTAGCGCGTATGCCCATTGCCGGTACTCGCGAGCCAATAATCGGCAACGGGCGCCGCATCGTCGCGCCGCAGCAGAAAGCCCTCCCATGCGGGCGTCCAAGCTTCGAGAGTCGCGGGCGTGTGTTTGAGTTCGGGCTGACCCGAAATCGGATCGACCGCCGGGTTGATCGTCGCGTTGACGCGTGCGTGCGATCCGTGTGTGCCGGTCCAATGGAACGGCGCGAAGATCGAGCCCAGCGTTTGCCCGTCGTCGAAGCGCACGCGCAGCAAAGCTTCGCCCCAGCGCGACGACAATTTCGCGAATCCGCCATCGGCAAGACCATGCTTGGCCGCGTCGGCCGGATTGACCGCGACATAGGCCTCGCGGATATGGCCCGCGAGGCGCGGGGATTTGCCGGTGCGCGTCATCGTGTGCCACTGGTCGCGGACGCGGCCGGTATTAAGAACAAGCGGGAACGCGGCGTCGGGCGCGTTGACCGGTGCGTGCGGCGCCGTGGTCACGAATTTCGCCTTGCGGTCAGGCGTGAAGAACCCGCCCTCGGCGAAGAGGCGTTCGCGCGCCGGCCATTGCGTCGGCCGCATCGTGTCGTAATCGACGCCGATCAAATGCGACAGATCGAAATCGCGCGTTCCACCATTCTCGAACATCGACAAGCGCGCGTGTTCGGCAAAGATCTCGGCCGGGCCGTTCCACGCAAAGGCCGCCCCAGCACCCATGCGCTTGGCAACCTGCGCGATGATCCACCAATCCTGCTTGGCTTCGCCCGGCGGCTTCAGGAACGGCCGCTGGCGTGAAATGCGCCGCTCGCTATTCGTCACCGTGCCGTCCTTCTCGCCCCAGGCGAGGGCCGGCAGTTTCACATGCGCATGGTCGAGCGTATCGGTGCGCGCCACGCAATCCGACACGACGACCAGCTTGCATTTTGCCAGCGCCGCCTTGACGCGATCGGCGTCCGGCAGGCTCGCGGCCGGGTTCGTGGCCATGATCCACACGGCCTCGATCTCGCCACGCTCGATCGCCGCGAACAGATCGACGGCCTTCAAGCCGGGCTTGGTCGCGATCGTGGGACTATCCCAAAAACGCCGCACGCGATCGACATCGGCGGGGGCGAAATCCATATGGGCGGCGAGTTGGTTCGCTAAGGCGCCGACCTCGCGCCCGCCCATCGCGTTGGGCTGGCCGGTGACCGAGAACGGCCCGGTGCCCGGCTTGCCGATTCGGCCCGTGGCGAGATGGCAGTTGACGATCGCGTTGACCTTGTCGACGCCTGCCGACGACTGGTTCACGCCCTGCGAATAGACCGTCACCGTCTTCGCCGTCCGCGCGAACATCTCGTAGAACGCCGCCACGTCGCGCGGATGCAGGCCACAATCACGCGCGATCGCCGCACGGTCGGGCAGATCGCCCAAGGTCGCGAAGCCGCTCGTGTGCGCAGCGACGTAATCGGTATCGACCGTCCCCGCCTCGCGCAGATGGCGCAGCAGGCCCGCGAATAACGTCACGTCGCTGCCGGCTTTCAACGGCAGATGCAGCTCGGCATCCTCGCAGCTCGCCGTGCGGCGCGGATCGACGACGACGAGCTTGGGCAGCCCACCGCGTTTGGCACGCGCGGCCAGGATGCGCTGATGCAGGACCGGATGGCACCAGGCGAGATTCGAGCCGACCAACACGATCAGATCGGCAAGTTCGAAATCCTCGTAATTGCCGGGCACCGTGTCCGACCCGAAGGCGCGTTTGTGCCCCGCAACCGACGACGCCATACACAGCCGCGAATTCGTGTCGATATTCGCCGTCCCGAGCCAGCCTTTGATCAGCTTGTTGGCGGCGTAATAATCCTCGGTCAGCAATTGGCCGGAGACGTAGAACGCAACCGCGTCCGGCCCCTTGCGCGAAACGATTTCCGCAAAACCGTCGGCGACGCGATCCAGCGCCGTGTCCCAATCGACGCGCTTGCCGTCGACTTCCGGGTACAGCAGGCGGCCGTCGAGATCGATCGTTTCACCGAGTGCCGAGCCCTTGGAGCACAAGCGGCCGAAATTCGCCGGATGATCCGGGTCGCCTTTGATCGTGCCGTCGGAAGACGCGATTACGCCGCACCCCACGCCGCAATAAGGGCACGTGGTGTGCGCCGTCACCATCAATAGACGTCCCGCTGATAGCGTTTATCGGCGGCGAGTTTCTGGACGAAGGACTTGGCGGCCGCTTCGTCCATACCGCCTTGCGCCGCAACGATTTCGCGCAAGGCCGCGTCCACGTCGCGCGCCATGCGACTGGCGTCGCCGCAGACATAGATATGCGCGCCTTCGTTCAGCCATGCCCAGATTTCGGCCTCAGCCTCGCGCATCCGATCCTGAACATAGATTTTCTTCGCACCGTCGCGCGAGAAAGCGAGATCGAGCCGCGTCAACGTGCCATCGGCTTGGAAGGCTTCGATCTCGTCGCGATAGATGAAGTCGCGGGCTTCGTGCTGATCGCCGAAGAACAGCCAATTCTTGCCCGGCGCTTGGGTCGCGCGGCGTTCTTCGAGGAAGGCGCGGAAGGGCGCGATCCCCGTCCCCGGCCCGATCATGATGACAGGCTTCGCCAAATCGTCGGGCAAGCGGAAGCCGTGCGCGGGTTGCACGAAGCAGCGCAAGCCGGCCCCCGGCGGATGGCGTTCGGCCAGGAAGGTCGAGGCGACGCCGTGGCGCGCGCGATCGTTGCGCTTGTAGCGCACCACGCCGATGGTCAGATGCACCTCGCCTTGATGCGCGCGTGGACTCGACGCGATCGAATAAAGGCGCGGCTGCAATTCTTCGAGGCTCGCCAAAAATTCGTCGAGCGGCGGGCGCACCATCGGAAATTTCAGCAACAGATCGAGCAGATCGGGATCGATGAGCGGCGCATCCGCCGCCCCGTCGAGAATCTTGGCGAGGCCGTCGCGATCCACCGCCGTCGCATGCTTCATCATCGTCTCGACGACGCTATCGCCGGGCCGCGCGATATCAAGGACCGTGCTCAACATCTCGCCAAGCGACATGCGTCGCCCGTCGCGTTCGACCGCCAGCGCCGGGTCCGCCCCCAACGCCGCGACGACCGCCGCCGCCAATTCGGGATCGATCGGCGCATATAGCCCGAACGCATCGCCGGGCCGATAGTCGAGCCCCGTGCCCGACAAATCGAACACGACATGGCGCGTATCCTTGGCCGAGCCTTCGCCGTTCAACGGCGTCGCCCCCTTGAACACGGCTTCGGCGATCAGGCGGCCGGGCGGGTGTGCGGCTTCGGCTTTGATCGCGGGCGCCGCGACGGCCGGCGCTTCGGCCATCAAGGCGCGCAACGCCTTGCTCGTTTCCTTGCCGCCAGGCACGCATTTGCCGAGCGATTTTTCGGCACCCGACGCGATCGCCTCGCCATAGCTCTGGCACAGATAGCCGCATTGGCCGCAATCGAGCTGCGCCATCGCCGCCATCAAACGGCGCGGCAACGCGCGGTCCTTCGCCATCGCCAAGCGCGCGTCGAGATCAAAAGCCGGATCGTGCCAAGGAAAATCCTCTTCCGCGACGGCCGGTGCCGCAACGGCTTCGCCCGTATCGCCGCCCATCAATCCGGCGAAATAGCCGTTGAGCCACGCGCGCTGCGGGGCCGAGAACGGCGCTTCCTCCGGCAATTTGGGAATATAGACCGTCACGCCGCCAGCTCCGCCGCCGACGGTTCGAGAGCGGCGCGCAGACACGCAACATCCTGGCGCGACGCCCAGGCATGGAAGCTTTCGCCCGGCTGGCGCGCGGCGAGATAGGCAGTCAGCAAAGCCTCGATCCGGACCGGCAGCGCATCGGCCGCGACGTCGCGCATCACCTCGCGGCCAAGCCCCCGCTCCGCCCCGGCCCCGCCGCCGACGAACAAATGATAGCCCTCGATCTGCGCATCGCCGGCGTCGATCTTGGTCGCGATCAAACCGATATCGCCGACGTAATGCTGCGCGCAGGAATGATGGCAACCAGTCAGATGAATATTGACCGGCATGTCGAGCGCCAAGCGTGTTTCGAGATGCGCCGCGATACGCTCGGCATGCAGCTTCGTATTCGCCGCGGCGAATTTGCAGCCCGCATTGCCCGTGCAGGCGATCAAGCCACCGCGCGGATTGGACGCGCGCCAATCCAAGCCCAGCGCTTCAATCGCCGCTTTCGCCGCGTCGAGTTGGGCGTCGGGCACATCCGGGATCAGCAAATTCTGCCAGACCGTCAACCGCAGCGCGCCGCTGCCGAATTTCTCGGCGATCTCGGCAAGGCCGCGCATTTGCGCCGCTTCCATGCGCCCCGCCGACATCACCACGCCGATCCAATTGAGCCCCGGCTGCTTCTGCGCGTGCACGCCCAGATGCCCCGCGCGATCGATCGGCCCGCGCGCGTCGCACGCGTCAAGCGGCACGCGGTCGAGCTTGCGGCCAAGAATCGTCTCGACTTCCATCAGGAACTTGTCGAAGCCCCAAGCGTCGAGCAGATATTTGAGCCGCGCCTTCTTGCGGTCGGTGCGGTCGCCATGCGCGCAATAGACGCGCAAGATCGCGTCGGAAACGGCGATGGCGTCTTTAGGCGCCACGACCACGCCGGTATCGCGCGCGAAATCGTGATGGCCGGTGATGCCGCCCAGCATCAGACGGAACCACACGCCCGGCGTCACGTTTTGCCCTTCGCCGATCTTCACGGCCGCGAAGCCGATATCGTTCGTATCCTCCAACACGCCGATCTTGCCGCCGCCGTCGAAGGCGATGTTGAATTTGCGCGGCAACGCCGAAAGATGGCGGCTGTTGAGGATATGGTGCTGGAGCTTCTTGCCGAGATCGCGCGTGTCGATCAGTTCCTGCTTATCGATCCCGGCGGCCGGGTTGCCGGTGATGTTGCGAATATTATCGGCCCCCGTGCCGCGCGCGGTCAGGCCGAGTTCCTGCAACTCGATCAGGAAGTCCGGCGCATCCTTGGGCGCGATCTCGCGGATTTGAAGATTGTTGCGCGTCGTCACATGCGCATAGCCGCCGCCCATTTTCTCGGCGAGATCGGCAAGGCCGCGCATCTGGCGCGCATCGAGCACGCCGTGATGGATGCGCAGGCGGCACATATAGGAATCTTGCGCCGGCGCTACGTGGAAAAGGCCGAAATACTTCGTGAGGAACACGTCGGACCCTTTCGGGGCCGAATTGGTTTCGGCCGCTGCGACCAGCGCCTCCCAACGATCGAGCGGCGGCGTCTTGCGCTTGGCCTGTTCCTCGGCCGAGAGCTTGCCGCCCTTCGCGAGCGTGCGATCCTGCGCTTCGAACATCGCGGCATCGGGACTGGGCGAGGCTGAGCCACCGCCGCCGACCGCGAGGCCCGCAGGCAAGCCCAACGCCGCGCGGCGCGCGGTGACGCCGGTCGCGAACCCGGCGAGATATTGCTTCTGCTCGTCGGTGAAATCGTCCATGGCCTAGGCCGCCTGGGAAACGGGGGCGCCGAACGCGATGCGATCACGCCAGCGCGACACGTCGCGCTTTTCGGCGATCGCTGCCGCGTACCACGCCGAAGCTTCGGTATCGCCGTAGAGAACCGCACCTTCCATGCGGCCATCGCGCAGGATCAGCTTGCGATAGACGCCTAGTGCGGGATCAGAAAAGACCAGCGTTTCTGCCCCCGACGTTTCGCGCACGATGCCGGCGGAGAACAGCGCGACGCCGGAAACCTTCAGCGTCGTCGCCACACTCGATCCTTCATACGAAGCCGCACGCCCGGCCAGGATTTCGGCGAGGATCCGCGCCTGATCCCAAATGGGGCCGACCAGACCGAAACACATTCCGCGATGCTCGACACACTCGCCCAAACTGTAGATATCGGGATCGGCCGTCCGCAGCGCGTCGTCGATCCGGACCCCACGCCCGCAATCGAGCCCGGCCGATTTCGCCAAGGTGATCTCCGGCGCGATGCCGACCGCCATCACGACCAGCGATGCCGGAAGCCGCGTGCCGTCTTTCAGCACAACGGCGTCCGGTTCGATCCGGTCGGTCGATGCGCCGAGATAAAGTGAAATGCCGCGCGCGGCAATTTCCGCCGCCAGCAGTTTCGCCGCGCGCGCGTCGAGCTGGCGCTCCATCAGATCGTCCATCAGATGGACGAGAGATACGCGCACGCCGCGCTTCGCCAATCCGTAAGCGGCTTCGAGACCAAGCAAGCCGCCGCCGATCACGACGGCGGTGCTGCCCCTCTCGGCGGTACGCAAACGCTCGATATCGGCGAGATCGCGGAACGCGACGGCGCGTTCGGCACCGGCCAAGTTCAACCGGATCGCGCGGGAGCCGGTTGCGAGCACGAGCTTGCCGTAGCTTTCGCGCCTTCCTGAGGCGAGCGTGACGGTCTTCGCCGCGCGGTCGATCGCGACGACCGGATCGCCGGTGACGAGATCGATGCCGCGTTCCGCGTACCAGGCGCGATCGCCGAGGCCAATATCGGTGAGCGTCGCCTCCCCCGCCAAAACCGACGACAGAAGGATGCGGTTATAAGCGGGGTTCGGCTCGGCGCCGATCGCGAGCGCGCCGTCCGCAAGGCCGCGCGCGTCGAGTTCGGCGAGCAGGCGCTGGCCCGCCATGCCGTTCCCGACGACCACAATGCGGGATCGCGCCGACATCAGGCCGCGATCGACGGCGCCTTGTGGCGCGCGTAGAGGAATTCGAGCACCGCTGCCCGCGCCGATAGATAGGTCTGATTATTGACCAAATCGAGGCGCTTGCGCGGCCGCGCGAGTTGCACGTCGAGCACTTCGCCGATCGTCGCCGCGGGGCCGTTGGTCATCATCACGATGCGGTCGGAGAGCAGCACCGCTTCGTCCACGTCATGCGTGACCATCAGCACGGTGTTGCCCAGGCGCGCATGGATCTCCATGACCGAGTCCTGAAGATGGGCGCGGGTCAGCGCGTCGAGCGCGCCGAAAGGCTCGTCCATCAGCAGCACTTTGGGCTGCATGGCCAGCGCCCGGGCGATGCCCACGCGCTGCTTCATGCCGCCGGAAATCTCGCCCGGCCGCTTGTCCTTGGCGTGGCCCATATGGACAAGCTCAAGCTGCTGCAGCGTCCAGTCGTGGCGCTCGGCCTTCGATTTCGTGCGGCCGAACACCTTGTCCACCGCCAAGCGCACATTGTCGTAGACCGTGAGCCAGGGCAGCAGCGAGTGATTCTGGAACACGACCGCGCGATCGGGTCCGGGTTCTTCGACCGCCGTGCCGTCGAGGAAGACGACGCCCTTGGTCGTGTCAGCTAAACCCGCGACGATGTTGAGCAAGGTCGACTTGCCGCAACCCGAATGGCCGATGATCGACACGAACTCGCCTTGCGCGATGTCGAGATTGACGTCGCGCAGCACCTCGCTGACCGTACCGCCGCGCTTGAAGGATTTGTCGATGCGATCGAGTTTCAGATAGGCGTTCATTTGCGCCCTCCCTTCAATTCGCGGCCGTGCCGCGCGTCACGCGCGTCGCGACGAAAGCCACGATCCGGTCGAGGGCGAAACCCACGAGCCCGATATAGACCAGCGCCACGACGATGTCGGGAATGCGCGAGGAGTTCCACGCGTCCCAGATGAAGAAGCCGATGCCCACACCGCCGGTCAGCATCTCGGCCGCGACGATGGCGAGCCATGCGAGGCCGATGCCGATACGAAGCCCCGTGAAGATGTAGGGGGCGGCGGCGGGCAGCATGATCTTCACGAAGAATTCGAGCGGATTGAGCCGCAGCACCTGCGCGACGTTGCGGTAATCCTGCGGGATGTTACGGATGCCGACCGCGGTGTTGATCAGGATCGGCCAGATCGCCGTGATGAAGATCACGAAGATCGCCGACGGATTGGCGTCGCGGAACGCGGCCAAGGAGATCGGCAACCACGCGAGCGGCGGCACGGTGCGCAGGATCTGGAACACGGGATCGAGCCCGCGCATCGCCCAGATCGACTGGCCGACGATCGCGCCAACCAGCACGCCGACGATTGCCGCGAAGCCGAAGCCGATGGCCACGCGTTGCAGCGAGGTGAGCACGCGCCAGCCCAGGCCCATATCCTGCGAGCCCGCGACATAGAACGGCTCGGCAATCAGATCGAACGCCTGGGCCCAGACGACGGTCGGGGCCGGCAACGTGGCGCCGGGCCGGTCGAAGGCGATCTGCCAGATGCCCAGCAGAATCGCGATCGTGACGGCGGGTGGCAGTAGATTCGTCCACAGCGCCGTCAGAACCGGCTTCATCTTCGCGGCGAAAGAAGGTTGCGCGCGCTTCAGTTCCACCACGGCGGCGCCGACGGCTTTCGCCGCCGGAACCGTTTCAAGTTTGCGTGCGGGCATGCCCATCGTCATCTGCCTTCTCAGACCGCGGCGCGCTTGATGCGCACGGCTTTGAGATATTCGGCCGGGTTCGCCGGATCGAATTTCACGCCGTCGAAGAACGTCTCGACGCCGCGCGAATCGCCCGACACGTGATCCGAGATACCGAGCGCCTTGGCGGACTGGATCCACAAATCCGAACGGTTGGTCTTGTCGACCAGACCCTTCACGTCGAAATCGGGCTTGTAGCGGCCCCAGCGCACGTTCTCGGTCATGAACCAGGTGTCGAGGCTCTTCCACGGATAGGAAACCGTGCCGCCCTTGCCCCAGAACTTCATGTAGAGATTGGTGCCCTTCTCGGCGCGGCCGTTGCCGTAATTGATGTCGCCCTTCAGGCGCAGATTGATGTCGGCGGGCGGCACGTTGAACCATTGGCGGCGGCCGACGATGTTGGCGAGCTCGTCCTTGTTGCCGTCGCCCGCACACCATTGCTGGGCTTCCATTACCGCCATCATGATGGCTTGGGTCGCCTTCGGGTTTTTGTCGACCCACTCGGCGCGCATGCCGAGCACCTTTTCGGGATGGTTGAACCACAGCTCGCCCGTGGTCAGCGCCGAGAAGCCGATATTCTGGTTCACCAGCTGCTCGTTCCACGGCTCGCCCACGCAGAACGTGTCCATATTGCCGACGCGCATATTCGCGACCATTTGCGGCGGCGGCACGACGATGACGCGAATATCGCTGTCGGGATCGATACCGCCGGCGGCGAGCCAATAGCGCATCCACAGATCATGCGTGCCGCCCGGGAAGGTGACGGCGGCGGTCAACTCGCCGCCGCGCGCCTTCTTGCGCTCGAACGCGGCCTTGAGCGGCGAGGAATCCTTGCCGACGCCGAGATCCTTGTACTCGTTGGAAACCGAGATCGCCTGCCCGTCCTCGTTGAGGTTCAGCAGCACATACATCGGCGTGGGCACGTTGTTCTGCGTGACCAATCCGCTCGAGATCATATGCGTCATCGGGCGCAGGATATGGGCGCCATCGATGCCGTTGCTGGCCCCGCCCAGCACCATGTTGTCGCGCGTGGCACCCCAGGAGGCTTGCTTCGAGACTTCAACGTCCGGCACGCCGTGCTTGGCGAACAACCCGCGCTCTTTGGCGATGATCAGCGGCGCGCTGTCGGTCAGTGCGATATAGCCGAGCACGGCCTTCTTGGTTTCAGGCCCCGCTCCTTGTGCGAAGGCGCCCGCGGGAAAGCTCGCGCGCGCGGCGGCGAACAAGGCGGCGGTGGCGGAAGCGCCCTTCAATAGGCTGCGGCGGCCGAGCTTGCGGGTCATCGTTCGATCTCCTTGGCATTGGGGTTGCGAATGGCGGGCGTGCCCGCCGGATCGGAATCGTGCGGCACGGGATCGAAAACCCGCCCGTCGAAGAAAATGTCGGAACCCAGCTCGATCGGGCCTTCCCCGGTTTCGAGCATGTATTTTTCGCGATGCGTGCCTTCGCTTTTGAAATCGACATCGGGCGACGCCACGCCCAAACGGCGCGCAGCGGCGCGATAGACGTCCGGCCGGCACACGGCATCGACCAACGCATAGACATCGACTTCCGGTCCGATCTGGCCCCAGCGGCGCATTTGGGCAAGCGTCCACAGCGCCTGACTGCGCCACGGAAAATTCGCCTGATAGCGATGGAAGACGTGGAAATCGGGGATATGGCGTGGCCCCGCCCCGGTCTGCACCGTGCCGCCCAAAGTCGCCATCAGGATCGATTCCGGCGCGTCGCAATAATCCGCGCGCGCGAGTAACCGGGCGGCGTCGAGACGATTGGCGGGATCGTCGAGCCAGCGGCACGCTTCGATCAGCGCCATCACCAGCGCCACATGCG
>VFQP010001820.1_pt1 | contig 26226 bp, 28 predicted proteins | sample 3512351 | NCBI WGS metagenome assembly VFQP01 (sample SAMN10412372, study PRJNA504923) | tailings metagenome | isolation source: Relicate 1 Philex TSF1 revegetated site | place: Philippines: Tuba, Benguet | collected 2017-08-29
TCCCCAGACCCCACCCGCCAGGGGCCGGCGGGCCCCTGGACCCGCGATCAGTTCTCATGGCTGGGATGGGGAGGGGGTCTCACGGGCATGCCCGTGAAACCCCCTCCCCATCCCAGCCATAAACTCATGGGTTCCAAGGGCCCACTGGCCCTTGGCGGGGGGGAGCGCCGGGGGGGCGGAGCCCCCCTCGAACGCGATCCCCTCGCCCGGCTTTACGCGCCCTCCCGCCGGACGCAGGCTGGCCGGGTGATGCGCGCGGGTTGGGTGTTGGCGCTGGTCGCCACGCTGTTGATGCAGACGGTGGGGTCGGCGCTCAATCAGGTGGTGCCGGTGGTCGCGCCGATCATGACGGCGGCGTTGGATGTGCCGCCGCAGATGGTCGGGCATTTTTCCTCGCTGAACACGCTGGGCTCGATCCTGTTCCTGATGTTCGGGGCGCCGCTGGTGGCGGTGTTCGGGCCGGCACGGATGCTCCAGTGGGGCGCGGCGATGGGGGCGCTGGCGATGGGGCTCGTCGCGCTCGGGCAGTTCTGGCTGATGCCGGTGGCGGCGGTGCTGCTCGGCATCGGCTATGCGCCGACCGGGCCGGCGGGCAGCCGGATTCTCCAGGCGACGGCGCCGCCGCGGCATCGGGTGCTGATCTTCTCGGTCAAGCAGGCCGGCGCGCCGGCGGGCGGGGCCCTGGCGGGGCTGGTCGCGGCGCCGATCGGGGCGATCTGGGGCTGGCAGGTGGCGATGCTGGCGGGGGCGGGGGCGGCGATCGGCGCGGCGCTGCTGCTCCAGACCATGCGGGCAACGCTCGATGCCGAGCGCAGCCCGCGCTTTCCGCTGCGGGACGCCTTCACCTGGCGAAGGCTCGGGGCGCCGGTGGCGGCGCTGCGCATGCATCCGGTGCTGCCGCCGCTGGCCCTGCAGGCCTTCGCCTTCGCGGCGCTGCAGGGGAGCCTGTTCTCCTTCACGGTCACCTGGCTGGTGCAGGCGCATGGGCTGACGCTGACGGCGGCCGGGACGATCTTCGCGGCGATGCAGGTGGCCGGCGTGGTGGGGCGGCTCGTGCTCGGCTGGGCGGCGGACCGGGTGGGCGATGCGGTGCGGAGCCTGTCGCTCCATGGCTTCGCGGCGGCGGCGCTTTCCGCGCTCTGGGTGCTCGCGGGGCCGGGGCTTGGGCATGGCGGGGCGCTGGTGCTGGCGGTGCTCTGCGGCTTCACCGCGGCGTCGTGGAACGGGATCTTCCTGGCCGAGGTGGCGCGGCTCGCCCCGCCCGATCGCGTGGCGGAGGGGACGGCGGGCGCGATCATCCTCTGTTTCCTTGGCTATCTGTCGGCCCCCACCATCTTTGCCGCGGTGGTCACCGCGACCGGGAGTTGGGTGCTGCCCTTCCTGGGCGCGGCGGGGCTGCTCACGGTGGTATCGGCCGTGGTGGTGGCGTGGCGCCGGGCGCTTGGCCCGGCGGGAGGGTGAGGGATGCGGCGTCGTGCGCTGCTCCTCGCGGCGCTGGCGACGCCGGCCGCCGCCGAGGGGCGCTTCGTTCCGGTGACGGCCGAGGAGCCGGAGGGCCGCGCGCTGGTCGCGCGGCTGCGCCAGGGCGGGCTCGTGCTGTTCTTCCGCCATGCGGATACGCGGGGCGAGAATTGCGACCGCAGTTTCCGGATCGGCGACCGGCCCGGGCAGCGCAACATCTCGCCGGCGGGTGTCGCGCAGTCGCGGCGGATCGCGGCGCGGCTCGCGGAACTCGGCATCCCGGTGCAGCGGCCGGTGCTGGCGGGGCCGGTCTATCGCGCGCGCGACACGGCGGAGCATGCCTTCGGCGCGGCGGAGGTGGTGGTGACCGACAGTCTGCTCGCCGACGACTATGCGGGCGGGCGGCTCGACTGGGTGCTGGCCGAGCATCGGCGACTGTTCGGCGCGCCGGTGCCGCCCGGGACGAACCGCGTGCTCGTCGGGCACCGGACGCCGGGGATCATGGTGGCGGGGCAGGCGGTGGGCGGCCGCGCCTTCCCGGAGGGCGCGGCGCTGGTCATCGAACCGGGCGGCTCAGGCTTCCGCGTGCTCGGGATCCTGATGCCGGCGCCGATCGAGGGCGGCGGCTTTCACGATTGCGGCTGAGGCCGCCGCGCGTTCCAGAGCAGGGGCAGCAGCGCGGCGAGGGTGGCCGCGAGCAGCGCGATCTCCACTGCATAGACGAAGGCATAGGCCTGGGCGCGCGAGGCGAAGACGGCCATCGCGACATCGCGCAGCACGCCGCCCGCGGCCATGGCGATGCCCGCGGCGGTGGCCTGCACCGCGCCCCAGGCGCCGAGCGCGAGCCCGATGCCGTCGCGCGGGGCGTGGCGCATCGTGACGGTCAGCGTGCCATGGCCGAAGAGGCCGCCGCCGAAGCCGATCAGCAGCACGCCGACGACGAGCAGCAGCGGCGCATTCGCCAGCCCCGACAGGATGACCAGCACGAAGCCCGGCAGGCCGGCGAGCGCGCCCCAGGCGGCCATCCGCTCCGGCTCGCCGCCCCGGCCGAGAAGGTGGGAGGCGAGCCAGAAGCCAATGAGCCCGCCGAAGGCGAAGCAGGCGGTCAGCGCGGTGGTGGCGGCGACGGGCAGGCGCAGCACCTCGCCGCCGAAGGGCTCGAGCAGCACGTCCTGCATCGCGAACCCCATGGTGCCGGCGCCGAGGATCATCAGGCGGCGGATCGCCGGGCCGTCCTCGACGAAGCCGGACCAGGCCTCGCGGAAGCTCGGCGTGACGCGCTCGGGGTCGGTGCGGGACGGGTCGCGCGGTTCCTGCTTCCAGAGCGCGATGAGGTTGAGCGCCATGGTGGCCACCGCCGCGCCCTGGATCACCTGGATCAGCCGCCCGGCGGTGAAATCCACGAGCAGCCAGCCGAAGATCACCGCGCTCACGATCATCCCGAGCAGCAGCATCACATACATCAGCCCGACGACGCGCGGCTGCGACTCGGGGGGGACGAGGTCGGTCGCGAGCGCGAGGCCGACCGTCTGGGTGGTGTGCAGCCCGGCGCCGACGAGGAGGAAGGCCAGCGCCGCGGCCGCCTGGCCGATCCAGACCGGCGCATTGCCCGATTCGCCGGCGCCGGCGAGCACGAGCAGCGCGAAGGGCATGATGGCGAGCCCGCCGAACTGGACCAGCGTGCCCTTCCAGATGAAGGGCACGCGCCGCCAGCCGAGCAGCGAGCGATGCGTATCGGAGCGGAATCCGATCAGCATGCGGAAGGGCGCGAAGACCACCGGCAGCGCGAGCATGATGGCGACCAGGGCGGCCGGCACGCCGAGCTCGACGATCATGACGCGGTTGAGCGTGCCGACGAGCAGCACGAGCGCCATGCCGACGGAAACCTGGAACAGCGAGAGGCGGAGGAGGCGGCCGAGCGGGAGGTCGGGTGTCGCGGCGTCGGCGAAGGGCAGCACGCGCGGACCGAAGGCGATCCAGCCGTGGACCAGGCGACGGGTGAGCCGGCTCATGGCGGGCTGCGATGCATGCGGCAGAGCCCTCCCCAGGGCCGTGCGAAGCGGAAATCGGGCTGCCCCGCGGGCCGGACACATCGGCGCATGCGCCGATGCGTCCTCCCCGAAAGGCTCCGCCGGCGCGTCAGTGCGTCGGCGTGAAGCGGACCAGGATCGCCCCGGCCTGCGCGGCATCGGCCGGCAGGACGACCTGGCGGGCGCCGGGCGGCACGACCAGTTCGCTGGTGCGCGCGGCCGGGCGGGCGTTGCCCTGCCAGTAGGCGGCGAACCAGGTGGTGTTGATCAGCAGCGCCGTGTGCACGGCGAGCGCCGCGACGATCACGCCGATGAAGAACAGCGGCAGGCCGACGGTGGGCTTCACCACCAGCCACATCTTGGAGTTGATCATCTCCGCGCCCTCCTACTTCAGCCAGGGCGTGAGGATGTACGCGAGGACATGCGCCAGGACGGCGATCATGAAGAACACGCGCGTGCCGTTGATGATGTAGTCGTGCAGTTCCTCGGCCTGCCTGGCGGTCAGGCCTGTCGGCCAGACCTTCTCGGAATTTTCGGGCATGGAGATGCTCCTTGCGGGGTGGGGTTGGGATACGTGCGCGGCCTGCACGCAAGGCGACCGTACGGGGGGAATCCCCGACGCGGTTATTCGGCATGGAACGAGCGGCCCGCCGCCGCCGGCCCGGTCCGTGCGGGATCACCGCGCGGCCGGACCCAGTCCTGCCTTCCCAAGTTGCTGCCGGTGCGACGCACTTCGCGGCCGACAGACTCCCCTTCTTCGACGTCTGGTCCGGTGCTTCGTTGCGAGGGACGTATCGTCATCGCAACTTGACAGCCGTAAGCGTCAACTCAACTTTACATCTCCGGGCCTGTCCGTCAAGCAAGAGATGCTGGCGGCGTCAGGCGGGCCCTACACCTCGAAGGGCAGGCCCACATAGTTCTCGGCGAGCGTCGTCATCGCCGCCCGGCTCGTGCTGACATAGTCGAGTTCGGCGACCTGCACCCGGTGCTCGAACGGGTCCTCCCCGTCGAAGCGGTGCAGCATCGAGGTCATCCACCAGGAGAATCGCTGGCCCTTCCAGATGCGGCGGAGGCAGATCGCCGCGTAGTCGTCGAGCAGCGCCGTCTCCCCCTTCGCGTAGAAGCGCTCGATCCCGCGCGCGAGGACGCGGATATCGGCGATCGCCAGGTTCATCCCCTTCGCCCCCGTCGGCGGGACGATGTGTGCGGCGTCGCCGGCCAGGAACAGGCGGCCGTGGCGCATCGACTCGCAGACGAAGCTGCGCATCGGCGTGACGCCCTTCTGGAAGATCTCGCCTTCCTCGAGCGCGTCGCCGATGCCGAGGCGGCGGTGCAGCGCCTCCCAGATCCGGCCATCGGGCCAGAGCGCCACATCCTCCTCCGGCGTCACCTGGAGATAGAGGCGCGAGACGGTGTTGGAGCGCATGGTCGCCAGCGCGAAGCCTTCCTCGTGCCGGGCATAGATCAGCTCCTCCGAGACCGGGCGGGAGCGGGAGAGGATGCCGAGCCAGGCGAAGGGATAGACGCGCTCGTAGATCGCGAGATCGGGGATCGCCGGGCGGCAGATGCCGTGGAAGCCGTCGCAGCCGCCGATGAAGTCGCATTCGATCGCGTGGTCCTCGCCGGCGTGGCGGAAGGTGATGCGCGGGGTGGCGGAGGTCACGTCGTGCACGGCGGCGTCCGTCACGTCGAACAGGATCGGCGGGTTGCCGCGCTGCGTGCCGGCGGCCAGCCGCGCGGCGATGAGGTCCTTCACCACCTCCTGCTGGCCATAGATGGTGACGACCCTGCCGGTGAGCTCCGTCAGCGGGATGCGGTGGCCGACGCCGTCGAAGCGGAGCTCGATGCCGTGATGGACCAGGCCCTCCCGATGGAGGCGGTCGGCGACGCCGGCCTCGGTCAGCGTCTCGACGCTGCCCTGTTCGAGCAGCCCGGCGCGGACGCGCTGTTCCACGTAGTCGCGGGATCGGCTCTCGATGACGATCGAGTCGATCCCCGCCAGGTGCAGCAGGTGCGAGAGCAGCAGGCCGGACGGGCCGGCACCGATGATGCCGACCTGGGTGCGGAAGGTTTTCGTGGGCATGGCAGGCTCCCTGTCCTCGCCCCCTAAATCACTCCGGGCGCCGGCTTGGCAACAGGCGGCGCCGGGCGGAGCATCGGGGCGCAGCGGAGGGAACGGCGATGCGCAAGGTGGCGGTGGTGACGGGCGGCGCGCGGGGCATCGGGCGGGGCTGCGCCCATGCGCTGGCCGAGCGCGGCTGCGACCTGGTGCTGGTGGACCTGCTGGCCCCCGAGATGGCGCGGACGAAGGGGGAGCTCGAAGGCATGGGCGCGCGCTGCCTGACCTTCGAGGCCGATGTGGCGGACCATGCGGCGGCGCATCGGATCGCGGCCGAGGTCGCCGCGGCCTGGGGGCGCTGCGACGTGCTGGTGAACAATGCCGGCAAGTCGAACCCGAAGACGATCCTGGATTGCTCGGAGGAGGAGTTCGACCGCACGATCGCGATCAACCTGAAGTCCTGCTTCAACTACATCCAGGCCTTCGTGCCGCTGATGCGCCAAACGGTCGCGGGTCATGGCGGCGGCGGGCGGATCGTCTCCATGTCCTCGCTCAACGCGCATACCGGCGGCGTGACCAGCGCGGTCAGCAAGTTCGCCTATGCGAGTGCGAAGGCCGGCATCCTCGGCATGACGCGGGCGCTGGCGAAGGAGCTGGGGCCGGAGATCGCGGTGAACGCGGTCTGCCCGGGGATCATCGAGACGGAGGTGGGGAACACGCTGACCCGCGCGCGCGGGGCGGAGCTGGCGAAGAAGATCGCGCTTCAGCGGGTGGGGAAGCCGGCGGACGTGGCCCGCGTGGTGGCCTTCCTGGCCTGCGAGCAGCCGAGCTTCATCACCGGCCAGCACATCGTGGTGGATGGGTTCCAGTGGGAGATCTGATGATGCCCGCCTTCCCTGCAATGCGGGGGCTTGCGGCGCTGCCGCGAGGCCGAAGGCTGGCTGGGGTGGGGGCGCGGGTGTTGGGGGCGCGCTGATCCGCGCGCCCCCACCCCGACCAGCCTTCGTAAGCGGCCGATGGCCGCAACTCCGGCGTCCGACACAGTGCGTCGAACCCCCCGCAGGCGGGGGAGGGAGATGTCAGCTCGCCCTTCGCAGCCCCGCGCCCTGCGGGCCGGGCAGGTCGATCTCGATCGCCAGCGTGGACATGTCCCCGCCGCGGTCGAGGGAGACGTTCACCTTGCCCGGGTCGATCGCCACATATTTCGCCACCACCGCGACGATCTCCTGCTGGAGCTTGGGCAGGAAATCCTCCCGCGTGCGGCCGATGCGCTCATGCGCGAGAACGATCTGCAGGCGCTCCTTGGCCTGGGCGGCGGTCGCGTCCGGCTTGCGGGCGCGGAAGAAATCGAGCCAGCTCATCAGGCGGCCCTCCCGCCGAACAGCCTGCTGAACAGGCCTTTCTTCTGCGCCTCCAGGAAGCGGTGCTCCACCTTGTCGCCGAGGAAGCGCGCCACCGTGTCCTTGTAGGCCTGGCCGGCGATGCTCTCGGTATCCATCACGACCGGCGTGCCGGTGTTGGAGGCCTTGAGCACGCTCTCGCTCTCCGGGATCACGCCGAGCAGCGGGATCGCCAGGATCTCGCGGATGTCCTCGAGCTTCAGCATCTCGCCGCGCTCGACGCGGGCCGGATCGTAGCGGGTGACGAGCAGGTGCTCCTTCACCGGCGCCTTCTTCTCCTCCGCGCGCTTCGACTTGGATTGCAGCACGCCGAGGATGCGGTCGCTGTCGCGCACGCTCGACACCTCGGGGTTGGTCACCACGATCGCCTGGTCGGCGTAGTAGAGCGCGAGCAGCGCGCCCTTCTCGATGCCGGCGGGGCTGTCGCAGATGATGTAGTCGTTGTCCTTCGCCAGCTCCTCGATGATCTGCCCGACGCCCTCGCGCGTCAGCGCGTCCTTGTCGCGGGTCTGGGAGGCGGGGAGGATCGAGAGCGTGTCCACGCGCTTGTCGCGGATCAGCGCCTGGTTCAGCCGCGCCTCGCCCTGGATGACGTTGACGATGTCGAACACCACGCGGCGCTCGACGCCCATGATGAGGTCGAGGTTGCGCAGCCCCACGTCGAAGTCGATCACCACCACCTTCTTGCCGCGCTGCGCGAGGCCGGTGGAGAAGGCGGCGGAGCTGGTGGTCTTGCCGACCCCGCCCTTGCCCGATGTGACGACGATGACCTCGGCCATGGAAATCCCCCTGCCCCGAATCCCTGCCCGCCCGTCAGAGCGGATCGAAACGCATCTGCTCGCCGACCAGGCGGGCCATGACGGCCTTGCCGATCGGCGCTTCCCCGAGCCCGTCGCGCACGGCGTAGTAGCCGGCGATGGCGACGAGCTCCGGATCGAAATGGGAGGCGAAGACGCGCGCGCCGGCCTCCGACTGGCCGCCGGCGATGGCGCGGCCGAGCAGCCGCCCATAGACGTGGATGTTGCCGTCCGCGATCACCTCGGCGCCCGGATTGACCGTGCCGATCACGATGAGGTCCGAGCCCTGCGCCCAGATGCGGGTGCCCGCGCGCACCGGCTGGTCCACCACCATCGCCGGCTTGCCGAGGCCGGGCGGCGGGACGAGGGGCGGCGGCTCGGCCGGGGCGGGTGGCGCGGCGGCGGCGGCGGGTGGCGGCGGGGCGGCCTCGGCCAGCGGCACCTCGCTCTCCTTGCCGCCGGCGACGCGCAGCGGCGGCAGGCCGGCGCCCATCGCGGCGTTGCGGAGTTCCGGCGTGCCGCCGGTGGTGCCGATCGGCACGATCTCGATCGCCCGCAGCGCGGCGGCGAGGCCGGCGAAATCCACCTCCTCCGGCCGGGCGGCGAGGTCGTCGAGCCCGATCACGATCGGGGCGAAGCGCAGGAAGCCCGGCGCGCGGCGGAACTGGTCGCCGAGCGCCGGCACCACTGCCTCCGCCCGGTGGTCGAGCAGGCGCAGCACGAGCAAGTTGAAGTTGGCGCCGCGCAGCCGGAAGGGCTCGAGGCGGTTGGGTGCGGGCCTGGGCGCGGCGGGCATCGCGGCGATGGGTCTCGGTTTCGAGGGTTGAGGCCGTCTATAGCCTTGGGTCCCCGGGGGGCGAAGCCTTCTTGCGGCGGAAGGCCCGATCAGAAGGGCTTACCCCCTGAACTTCACGCGATGCGGCAAGTGCGAATCGGGCGCGTCGGCTCAGCCGCCGCGCAGCCCGAGGTCCCGCACCAGGCCGCCCCATTTCTCGACCTCGATGCGCAGATGCGCCGCGAGCGCCGCCGGCGAGGCGTCCTCGAACACGTCCACGCCCGCGCCGGCCAGCCTCTGGCGCGTGGCCGGATCGCGCACCGCGGCCTGCGCGGCGGCGCTGATCGGGCGCAGCAGCGGCTCGGGCGTGTTGGCCGGCGCGTAGATGCCGTTCCAGGCGCTGCTGTCGTAGCCGGGCACGCCGGCCTCATGCAACGTCGGCAGCTGCGGCAGCATGCTGCTGCGCTGCGCGGTGGTCACGGCGAGGCCGCGCACGCGGTTGTCCGCCATCAGCGGCGCGAGCAGCGTCTGGCTGTCCACCATGAACTCGACGCGGCCGGCGGTGAGGTCCGACACGCCCTGCGGCGTGGTGCGATAGGGCACCACGGTGAAGCCGGCACCGGTCATCTTGCGGAGGAGCTCCGCCGAAAGATGGCTCGTCGCGCCGATCCCGGCGGTGCCGAAATTGGCCTCCCCGTTGCGGGACCTGAGCCAGGCGATGAAGCCCGGCACGTCGGTCGCCGGCACGGAGGGATGCACCACCAGCACGAAGGGCTGGCGGGTGGTCAGCGCCACCGGCGCGAAGCTCTCGATCGGGTCGAAGGGGAAGCTAGCATAGAGTGCCTTCATCGCCGCATGGCCGACGGAGCCCACCATGATGGTGTTGCCGTCCGGCGCGGCGCGGGCGGCATTCGCCGCGCCGATCGTGCTGCCGGCGCCGCCCTGGTTCTCGATCACCATCGGCCGGCCGAGCGCGGGGCCCATGAACTCCGCCAGGATGCGCGCCACCACATCGGTCAGCCCGCCGACGCCGAAGGGCACGATCACGCGGAGCGGCCGGTTCTGCGCCAGCGCGGGCAGCGGCAGGACGAGGCCCGCGAGCAGCGCGCTTCCCAAGGAACGGCGTCGGATGGTCATGGTGTTCGGTCCCTGTCTCCCGGAGGCGCGCATTTGGCTGCAAACTGCGTGCCGCACAAGCGCGGAGCCGGGCGTGACCTCCCTCATCCTCCAGGAACCCTTCCGGGCGATCTTCTACACGCCCTTCTACGCGGCGCTTTCGCGCGGCGACTTTTCCCGAGCTGGCGTCGAGGTCTCGCTGATCACCGTGGGCGAGCCTGACCGCGCGGTGGCCAACCTGCTCTCCGGCGCGGCAGACCTCGCCTGGAGCGGGCCGATGCGGGTGATCCGCGACCATGCGGCGAACCCGGCAAGCCCGCTGGTGAGTTTCGGGGCCGTGGTGATGGCCGATCCCTTCCTGATCCTCGGCCGCGCGCCGCGGCCAGGGTTCCGGGTGGCGGACCTCGCCGGGCTCCGCCTCGGCGTGGTGAGCGAGGTGCCGACGCCCTGGTGGTGTCTCCAGCATGATCTCCGCCGCGCCGGGGTGGACCCGGGCGCGGTGCGCGCGGTCACCGGGCGCGGGATGGCCGAGAACATGGAGGCGCTGCTGGCCGGCGAGCTCGATGCCGTGCAGCTGTTCGAGCCCTTCGTCTCGCTCGCCGAGGCGCGCGGCGCGGCGGTGTGGCACGCCCAGGCGGCGCGCGGGCTGACGAGCTACACCGCCTTCTACGCCACGCGCGAGCGGCTCGCCGCGAAGCCCGCGGCGATGCGCGGCATGGTGCGCGGGCTCGCCACCATGCAGGCCTGGCTGCATGCGGCGACACCGGCGGAGATCGCCGCGACCGTCGCGCCGCATTTCGAGGGGATCGCGCCCGCCGTGCTGGAAAGGGCGATCGCGCGCTACCGCCTGCTTGGCCTCTGGAGCCGCACGCCGGTCTTCCCGGAGCCCGCCTTCGCGATGCTGGAAGCCGCCATGCTCGGCGCCGGCGCCATTCCCCGCGCGCCCGGCTTCGCCGCCTGCGTGGATGCGGCGATCGTGGCGGAGGCGCTGGCGTGAGCAAGGCCCGCCCGACCCGCGCGGAGTACCGCTATTTCCTCGAGATCCCGACGCGCTGGATGGACAACGATGTCTATCGGCACGTCAACAACGTCACCTACTATTCCTGGTTCGACACGGTGGTGGCGCGCTTCCTGCTGGGCTCGGGCGCGATCAACCTGGTGGACAGCCCGGTGATCGGCGTCGTCGTCGAGACGCTCTGCCGCTACCACGCGCCGATCGCCTTCCCCGAGACGGTGACGGCGGGGCTGCGCGTGGAGCGGCTGGGCAACACCTCCATCCGCTACGGCATCGCGATCTTCCGCGAGGACGACGACGCCGCGAGCGCGGAGGGGCATTTCGTCCATGTCTATGTGGACCGCGCGACGCAGACGAGGCCGCAGAAGCTGCCCGAGGCGCTGCGCGCGGCCGCGGCGGCGCTTCTCGTGGAGGACGCGGGCGGGTAAAGCGCCGCATCCCGCCAGCCAGAGGACCCTCGATGCCCGCCCTCTCCCGCCTCGCCATCCTCGACGACTACCAGGGCGTCGCCCTCGCGATGGGGCCCTTCGGCCGCCTGCCCGCCTCGCTCGGCATCGAGGTGTTCCGCGACACGCTGAAGGACCAGGGCGCGCTGGCCGCCCGGCTCGCGCCCTTCGACGCCATCCTTGCGATGCGCGAGCGCACGCCCTTCCCTGCCTCGCTCATCGCGCGCCTGCCGAACCTCCGGCTCCTCATCACCACCGGCGAGCGCAACCGCAGCTTCGACGTGGCGGCGGCGAAGGCCCGCGGCATCACCGTCTCCGGCACGCCGGGCGCCGGGGCGCCGACGGTGGACATCACCTGGGCGCTGATCCTGAACCTGCTGCGCGACGTGCCGAACCAGCAGGCGAGCCTGCGCGCCGGCACCTGGCAGACGGCGATCGGGCCCTCGGTCGGCGGGCTCACGCTCGGCGTCGTCGGGCTCGGCAAGCTCGGCGCGCGCGTCGCCGCCGTGGGCAAGGCCTTCGGGATGAAGGTCATCGCCTGGAGCCAGAACCTGACCCCCGAGAAGGCCGCGGCCGCGGGCGCGGAATACGTGACGAAGGAGGAGCTGTTCGCTCGCGCCGATGTCGTCACGCTGCACGTCATCCTCTCCGAGCGCAGCATCGGCCTCGTCGGGGCGGCGGAGATCACGCGGATGAAGCCGGGTGCGGCGATCATCAACACCTCGCGCGGGCCGCTCATTGACCAGCCGGCGCTGATCGCGGCGCTGCAGGCGGGGCGGATCAAGGCCGGGCTCGACGTGTTCGACGAGGAGCCGCTGCCCGCCGGCCACCCGATCTTCGGCTGCCCGAACACCGTGCTGACGCCGCATCTCGGCTATGTCTCGACCCAGGCCTACCAGGCCTATTTCGAGGGCGCGGTCGCGGCGATCGAGGGCTATCTCGCGGGGAGGCCCGTGATGGAGCTGCCGGCATGAGCCCGCTTCCCGCCTTCTGGCCCAAGGCGAGCCAGGCCGAGCGCGACGCGGCCTATGACAACACGCGCGCCGTCGCCGACAGCGCCGCGCTGATCGCCGCGCGCAACGCGGCCGCCGCCGCCTTCCGCGCCGCGCATCCCGGCCATCTCGACCTTCCCTTCGGCGAGACGGAGCGCGAGGCCTGGGACCTGTTCCCGGGGCGCGATCCCGCCGCGCCCTGCCTGGTCTTCATCCATGGCGGCTACTGGCAGCGCAACCGGCGGCAGGATTTCGCCCATCTCGCGGAAGGCGCGCTGGCGATGGGCTGGCACATGGCGTTCTGCGGCTACACCCTGGCGCCGGACGCCTCGCTCACGCGCATCGCGTATCAGGTGCATGCGGCGCTGGACTGGCTTTCGGCGCAGGGCGCGGCGCATGGGATCGCGGGCCCGATCCTCGCCTCGGGCTGGTCGGCGGGGGGGCACCTGACGGCGCTCGCGCTCGAACATCCGGCGGTGAGCGCGGGGCTCGCCATCTCCGGCATCTTCGAACTCGCGCCGATCCGCGAGACCGATCTCAACGACAAGCTGCGGCTGACGGAGGAGGAGGTCGCGGAGTTGTCGCCGATGCGCCGCCCGGTGGTCCACAAGCCGCTGGCGATCGCCTATGGCAGCGCGGAACTGCCGGAACTCTGCCGCCAGTCGCGCGATTTCCACGCGCTGCGCAGCGCGGCGCATGCGCCGGGGCCGCTCGTGCCGGTCCCCGGCGCCGACCATTTCCGCATCCTGGAGGCGCTGCGCGTGCCGGATGGCAGCCTGCTGCGCGTGGCGCGCACGCTGCTCGATTGAGTGTCGACACGCCGCTTGCGGGCGCCGCCCCCTTCGTCCTAAGTGCTGGATCAATGACCCAATGGCGGCCCCATGGGCGGGAGGAACGGAATGACGATCTCGAGGCGCATCGTGCTCGGCACGGGGCTCGGTCTGGCGGCACTTGGCGCGCCGCGCGTCCTGCGGGCGCAGGGCAGCTATCCGAACCGGGCGGTGACCATCATCGCGCCGACCGGGCCCGGCGGCAGCCCCGACATCTTCGCCCGCGTCCTCGCGGAGCCGCTGCAGCGGCGCCTCGGGCGGCCCTTCCCGGTGGAGCTCCGCCCCGGCGCCGGCGGCATCGTCGGCACGCAGACCGTGATCCGCGCGCAGCCCGATGGGCACACGCTGCTCTTCGCCTCCTCGAGCCCGATGGTGGTGAGCCCGCATCTGCGCCGCCCGCCGCCCTATGAGACGCCGCGCGACCTGATCCCGATCGTGCAGACGCTGGCCGGCCCCTCGATCGTCGTCGTCGGCCGGGAGATCCGCGCCAACACGATCCAGGAGCTGGTGGCGGAGCTGCGGGCCAATCCGGGGAAATACAACCTCGGCAGCCACGGCATCGGCGCCTTCAGCCATGTCTCGATGGAGATGTTCATGGCCGAGACGGGCACGCAGATGGTGCATGTGCCCTTCAACGGCGGCGCGCTGCTGGCGCAGGGCGTGATGCAGGGCCAGGTGCATGTGGCGCTGTTCGACGTGCTGAACGGCGCGCCGCTGGTGCGCAACGGCTATGGCCGGGCGCTCGCGCAGGTGGGCGAGCAGCGTTCGCCGATCTTCCCCGACGTGCCCCTGGTCTCGGAGACGGTGGCGCCGGCGGTCAATTCCGATTTCTGGCTCGGCCTCTTTGCCCCGGCCGGCACGCCGGACGAGATCGTCGCGAAGCTGCATGCCGAATGCACGGAGATCATGGCGCTGCCCGAGAACCAGCGCCGCGTCTTCGAGGCCTCGATGCTGGCGCCCTCGCTGACCCAGGCGCAGTTCCGCGACAAGGTGGCGCGCGAATGGGAGGTCTGGGGCCGCGTGGTGCGCGAGCGCAACATCGGCGTCTGAGCGTCCCCGCATGGCGCGCGTCCCGCTGCCGAGCCGCGAAGAGTTCCCCGAGGAACTCCGCGCCGTCTATGACCGCATGCTGAAGGAACGCGGCGACCCGGCGCCGCATGTGTTCCTCGCCCTCTGCAACATGCCGAACCTGCTGGCACCGCTGCTCGACTTCACGGCCGAGATGCGGCGCGGCGCGGTGATGGACGCGCGCTACCGCGAGCTCGGCGTCTGCATGACGGCCCGCGCGGCGAATTCCACCTACGAGTTCAACAAGCACTGGAACGCGGCCTTGCGCGCCGGCGCGCCGCGCGCCCAGCTCGAGGCGATGGAGGCCTGCGAGCGGCCGGAGGCGCTGCTGGACTCGCCGCTGTTCGACGCGCGGGAACGCGCGGTCCTCGCCTATGCGATCGAGGCGACGACGCGGATCGAGGTCAGCGACGCGACCTGGGCCGCGCTCACCGAGGCCTTCCCGCTGCGCGAGGCGATGGACCTCGTCATGGCGGTCGCGTGGTACAACGCCGTCGCCCGCATCAACGGCCCGCTCCGCGTCGCGCTGGAGCCCTGGTTCAAGCGCGCGTAAATTTGGTTCATGAAATGCTTTCGCATTTCATGCCTCAAGCGCCGGCACCGCCTCCGGCGGCTTGGCTCGCCGCACTTGCGGCGGGCCGCGTTCGCGGCCTCGGCCGGCTGGGCCGGCCGCAGGTCAGCCTGTGATCACCGCGTCACGCCCGAGGAACAAGATGGCCACGATCCCGCCCCCGGTCTTCTACCCGCCCTTCCAGATCACCCGCGTCAGCTACGCCGCGATCACGGTGAACGACCTGGAGCGGAGCCTGAAATTCTACACCCGCGTCATCGGCCTGGTGGTGAGCCGGCGCGAGGGCAAGACCGCCTGGCTCCGCGGCATCGAGGAAGTGGGCCATCACAGCCTGATCCTGCGCGAGACGGCCGAGGCGCCGGCCTGCGAGCGCATCGGCTTCCGCGTGCTGACCGAGCTCGAGCTCGACAAGGCGCATGCCTTCTTCAGCGCTGAGGGCCTGCACGCCGCCTGGGTGGAACGGCCCTTCCAGGACCGCACGCTGGAAGTGCGCGACCCCTTCGGCATGCCGGTCGAGTTCGTCGCGCGGATGACGCCGATGCCACGGCGGACGATCGAGACCGACCACTTCCCCGGCTGCTCGGCGCTGCGCTTCGACCATCTCCAGGTGCACAGCGCCGACATCCCCGGCGCCTGCGAGTTCTGGACCAGGCTCGGCTTCCGCACCTCGGACTACGTGGTGGGCGGGCCCGAGGACACGCTGATCGGCGTCTTCATGCACCGCAAGGACATCCCCTGGGACATGGTGTTCATGCCGGGGCCGGGGCCGCGGCTGCACCACTTCGCCTATTGCACGCCGAGCATCCAGGACATGCTGAAGGGGTGCGATGCCGCCGGCATCCACGGCTTCGGCCAGCTCGTCGAGCGCGGGCCGGGTCGGCACAACCAGGGCCATGTGCAGTACACCTATTTCCGCGACCCGGACGGGCATCGCTGCGAGATCATCCCGGAATCGCCGAAGCAGATGCTCGACCTGGAGCTGGAGCCGCAGCGCTGGGACGAGGCGAAGCGCAAGGCGACGATGGATTGGGGCTACCCCGCGCCGCAATGCTGGTACGACGACGCGAGCCCCTTCGCCGGCGTGGAGCCGAAGCCGGGGCTGGTGGTGCCCGGCCGGATCAGCCTGGAGCAGTATCTGGCGGCGCGCGCGAAACGGTAGCAGGCTGTGGGGATGCGCAATCGCAGCCCCCTCCCCCCCCTGCGGGGCGAGAGCACAGTCTCCGCAACCCGCTAGCCGCCATGCCCGCCATCGCCGCGATCCGCGCCTTCCCGATCCGCAGCGATCTCACCGGCGGCCCGCCGCGCACGCCGCCGCGGCGGCCGAGCTGGAACGGCAGGACGGAAGTGGCCGGCCCGATGGCGCGCCATGCGCGCTTCAAGGTGGACCGGACGAAATGGCGGCCGACCTGGCCGGGCGTCGGCTGCCTCGTCACCGCCGATGACGGAAGCTGGGGCTTCGGCATCACGCGCTTCGCCGGCCCGGTGATCCCGACCATCGAAAGCCATCTCGCGCCGCTGCTGCTCGGCGAGGACGCCTTCGCCACCGAGAAGCTCTGGGACATGATGGCGCGCGCGGCCTCCACCTATTCCGCCGCCGGGCTTGCGGCCTACGCGATCAGCGCGGTCGACCTCGCGCTGTGGGACCTCAAGGGCAAGGCGCTGCGGCAGCCCGTCCATGCGCTGATCGGCGGGCCGGCGCGCGCGGCCATCCCCTGCTACGCCACGGGTGGCGACACCGACTGGCACATGGAGCTCGGCTTCCGGGCCACGAAGCTGCCCCTGCCCTTCGGTCCTGCCGATGGGCTCGCGGGGCTCAATGCGAACGAGGATTTGGTCGCGCGCACCCGCGCCATGGTCGGGCGCGATGTCGAGCTGATGCTGGATTGCTGGATGGCGCTCGATGTGGAGTACGCCGTGCGGCTGGCCGAGCGGCTGCGGCCCTACGACCTCCGCTGGATCGAGGATTGCCTGATCCCGGAGGACCTGGACGGGCAGGCGGCGCTGCGGACGCGCCTGCCCTGGATGGGGCTCGCGACCGGCGAGCACTGGTACATGCCGCCGCCCTTCCTGCACGCCGCGGCGCGGCGGCTGGCAGATGTGCTGCAGCCGGACATCGCCTGGGCCGGCGGGCTCACCGCGCTTCTGCGCATCCATGCCATCGCGGATGCCGCCGGGATCGCGGTGATCCCGCATGCGGGGATGAACACGCCCTATGGCCAGCATTTCGGGCTGGCCATGCCCGGCGCGCCGATGGGCGAGCAGTTCCTCGGCAGCGCACCGGGCGTGCCGCTCGATGAAGTGAAGCTGTTTCCTGGCATGGCCGTGCCGAAGGATGGCGCGGTGGTGCCCTCCGACGCGCCGGGCTTCGGGCTCGGCGTCACGCTCGATGATCTCGAAGCCATGCGAGTCTGACGAAGGAGAAGGCCATGCGCCGCCGCGCCCTGATCGCCGCCACAATCGCGCTGCCGGGCCTCGCCCGCGCCCAGGCGCTCGACGGGCCGGTGCGGCTCGTGGTGCCGGCGCCGCCCGGCGCCTTCAACGACGGGCTCGCGCGGCTGCTGGCGGACCGGCTGCCGGCCTCGCTCGCGCAGTCGGTGGTGGTGGACAACAAGCCGGGCGCGGGCGGGATGCTGGGAACGCGGGAGGTGGTGCAGGCGCGGCCCGACGGGCGGACCCTCGGCATCGCCAACACCGCGACGATGGCGATCAACCCGCATCTCTTTCCCAATGCCGGCTACGATCCGCTGCGCGACCTGACGCCGATCGCCGGCTGCGCCGAGATCGAGATCGCGATCGCCGTGCCGGCGAACCGGCCCTTCCGCACGCTGGCCGACCTCGTCGCGGCGGCGAAGGCGCGCCCCGGCGTGCTGAACTACGGCAGCGCCGGCATCGGCGGCAGCGCGCACCTCGCCTTCGAGCTGCTGAAGCTGCGCGCGGGGATGGACATCACCCATGTGCCCTATCGCGGCGCGGCCCCCGTGGCGACGGCGCTGCTGGCCGGGGAGGTGGACGTGGCCTTCGAGGGCATCCCGCTGCTGCGGCCGCATTTCGAGACCGGCGCGCTGCGCCCCCTCGCGGTGTCGGGCGCGCGGCGGCATCCCGCCCTGCCGGAGGTGCCGACCGTCGCCGAGGCGGGGATCGCCGGCTACGAGATGGTGATCTGGTTCGGCGTGGTGGCGCCCGCCGGCCTGCCGGAGCCCATCCGCGCGAAGCTGGAGGCCGAGACGCTCGCCGTGCTGAACCAGCCCGAGATGGCGCAACGGATCACCCAGCAGGGTGCCACGGCCCGGCCGCGCGGCGCGGCGGATTTCGCGGCCTATATGCGCGCCGAGCACGCGAAGTTCGGCGAGGTGATCCGCACGGCGCGCATCCGCGCGGAGTAGCCCGATTCACCCCCCGCCGGCACGGCCCGGGCGCCAGACCGGGTCCGGGGCGCGCCAGATCTGCGGGTCCATCAGCATCGCGGCGAGGCCATCGGCCATCGCCTCGAACATCGCCCTGCCCTTCTCCGCCGTCGCCGCGCGCGGATCGCCGCGGACGCCGGTGATGGGGGCGCGTTCGGCGAAGGACCAGAAGCGGGTGGCGGCCTGGTCGCCGGCGGCGAAACCGCCGGGCGAGACGCTGTGCGCCACCTGGTCGGCGCGCACCTGGCCGGGATCGAGATGGAGCCAGAGGCTCGTCTCCGCCTCGCAGGCATGCTGCATGCCGGGCTGCGTCGTGAGCGCGGCGGCGATCGCCGCCGGCGCCAGCTTCGTGATGGTGGTGGTCACCACGGGGATGGCGAATTCATGCGCCATCTCGCGCGCGGCGACGGCCAGCGGCTCGATGTTGCCGCCATGCGAGTTGAGCAGGAACAGGCGCCGGAAGCCGTCCGCCATGATGGAGCGCGCGACGCAGCGCAGCACGGCGGCGAAGGCGGCGTAGTCCAGGCTGATCGTGCCGCCGAAGGGGAAGTGGTGTTCCGACAGGCCGGTCCACATCGGCGGCAGCACCACCGCCGCGCCTTCTCCGCAACGTTCCGCACCGGCGACGGCGACCGCGTGGCCGATGAAGCTGTCGGTCCAGACCGGCAGATGCGGGCCGTGCTGTTCCAGGCTCGCGACCGGCAGCACGACCACGGGATCGCGCGCGGCCAGCGCGCGCAGCTCCGGCGCCGTCAGGCGCTCCCAGCGGGTTTCGGGCATCTTCCATCTCCCTTGCGGATGCCCGAGCATGCGCCGGCGGGCGGGACACGCAAGCGGCGTTGACCGCGCCCGCCCGCCCATGCGCTGATGCCGGCCCCGATGGGAGAGCACGGCCATGACGCTGCAGATCAACCAGAAGGCCCCGGATTTCGAGGCGGAGACGACGCAGGGGCGCATCCGCTTCCATGAGTGGATCGGCGATGCCTGGTGCATCCTGTTCTCGCACCCGAAGGATTTCACGCCGGTCTGCACCACGGAGCTCGGCACCATGGCCGGGCTCGCGCCGGACTTCGCGAAGCGCAACGTGAAGGTGATCGGGCTCAGCGTGGACCCGGTGGGCCAGCACGCGAAATGGTCGCAGGACATCGCGGACGTCACCGGCCACCTGCCGGCCTTCCCGATGATCGGCGACACCGATCTCGCCGTCTCCAAGCTCTACGGCATGCTGCCGGCCGGCGCGGGCGAGACCTCGGAAGGCCGCAGCGCGGCGGACAATGCCACGGTGCGGACGGTCTTCGTGATCGGGCCGGACAAGCTCATCAAGCTGATCCTGCTCTACCCGATGACCACGGGGCGCAACTTCGCGGAGATCCTGCGCGTGGTGGATTCCATGCAGCTCACCGCGCGGCACAAGGTCGCGACGCCGGCGAACTGGCAGCCGGGCGAGGACGTGATCATCACACCCGCGGTCGGCGAGGAGGAGGCGCGGCAGCGCTTCCCCGAAGGGTGGAAGACGCTCAAGCCCTATCTGCGCGTGGTGAAGCAGCCGGCGGGTTGAAACCCTCCGCCGCGCGCGTTTCTGCCGCGACATGGACGAAGCCGCGCGGAGAAGACGGCGCGGCCGCCCTCTCCTACGCTGCGCGCATGGTCCTGCAGCGCATCCTCTTCGGCATCGGCTGGCTCACGCTCGGCGTGGTGCTGCTGTTCTTCCTCTGGGGGCTGGCGGATGGCACCGTCTCGCCGGTGAACCTCCATTTCTGGGTGCTGATGATGGGCGTGCCCGCCGCCATGGTCTGGGCGGCCGGCGCGCTGCGCGCGAAGGGATGGAACGGGGCGGCCATGATCGTGCTCGGCCTGCTCGCGGTGCCGGCGATCCTGCTCGGCGTCGTCATCGCGGTGTTCATCATCGCGCCGCCGGATTTCCGCTGATGCGCGCCCGGATCGCCTGGTGGGTCTTCATGCTGGCGGCGGTGCCGGCGCTCGTGCTGGTCGGCATGAGCGTGGCCTCCCAGCTGCCCTACGTCCTGGCCGAGGCGGATCACCAGGACCGCGAAGGGGTGATGGCCTGGGCCGGGCTGATCGGGCTCGGCGCGGTGCTGCTGATCGCGAGCGTCGCGGCGCGGGCGAGCGGGCGCATCAGCCTCGCGATCGGGCTCGCCGCGGTGGTGGCGCTGCCGGCGCTGGCCGGGCTCGGGCTCTTCCTGCTGATCGTCGCGATGTTCATCGCGAAGGGATGAGCGGCGGGGCTATCTGAGATGGAGATCGTTGCCGCCCTGCTCGGCGGGCTCGGGCTGTTCCTGCTCGGCACCTCGATGATGACGGAGGGGCTGAAGCGCGCCGCCGGCGGCGCGCTCCGGCGCATCCTGGAACGCTGGACGCGCTCGCCGCTGCGCGGGCTGGCGGCGGGCTTCCTCATCACCGCGATCGTGCGTTCCTCCACCGCCGTCACCGTGGCCGCGATCGGCTTCGTCAATGCCGGGCTGCTGAGCCTGACCCAGGCGATCTGGGTGATCTTCGGCACCAATCTCGGCACCACCACCACGGCCTGGCTCGTCGCCTTCGTCGGCATCCGCTTCGACATCGGCGCGCTGGCGCTGCCGATGCTGGGGGTGGGGATGCTGCTGCGGCTGGCCGCCGGAGCGCGGCCGCGGCTGGCCGGCGCGGGGGAGGCGCTGGCCGGCTTCGGCGCCTTCTTCCTCGGGATCGAGATCCTGAGCCGGGGCTTCGCCGGGCTCGGGCCGGCGATGGCCGGTCTCGACCTGCCGCAGGGCGGGATCGGCGCGGTGCTCGGCTTCATGCTGCTCGGCATCGTGCTGACGCAGCTCACGCAATCCTCCTCCGCCGCCATCGCCATCGCGCTGACCGCGAGCGCGGGCGGCGTGCTGCCGCTGCCTCTCGCCGCGGCGGCGGTGATCGGGACGAATATCGGCACCACCTCGACCGCGCTGCTGGTGGCGATCGGCGCGACGCCGCCGGCGCAGCGCGTGGCGGCGGCGCATGTGGCGTTCAACCTGCTGACCGGCGCGGCGGCGCTGATCCTGTTCCAGCCGCTGGTCGCGGCGAGCACCGCGATCCCCGGCCTGTTCGAGGCGGCGCCCGACATGCCGACGGTGCTCGCCGTGTTCCACACGCTGTTCAACCTGCTCGGCGTGCTGCTGATGTGGCCGCTCGCCGGGCGGCTGGTGCGGTTCCTGTCGGCCCGCTTCGCGACGCCGGACGAGGCGCTGGCGCGGCTGCGGCACCTGGACGGCACGCTGCTCGCGGTGCCGGAGCTTGCGGTGCCAGCGCTGCGGCAGGAGGTGGCGCGGATGGTGACCCTGGCGGGCGAGCTCGCCGGGGCGGTGCTGCGCGATCCGGCGGCGCCGCGGGCGGCGGAGACGGCGCGCGCCATCGCCGCCCTCGGGCGCGGCATCCGTTCCCATGTCGGGCGGCTGAATGCCGAGGTGATGGGGGCCGCGCAGGTCGGCGCCATCGCGCATCTGCTGCGCGCCGTACAGCATGCCGAGGCGGTGGCGGCCGAGGCGGCGGCGATCGCGAGCGGCGATCCGGTGGAGCCGGCCGTGGCGGCGCTGCCGGGCTTCGCCGCCATGCGCGAGGCGGCGCTCGAGGCGCTCCTGCCGATCGAGGCCGCCCCCGAGACGCACCGCGCCGCCGCGGCCGAGGCCGCGTACCAGGCCGTGAAGGCGGCGCTTCTGGAAGCGGCCGCGCGGCGCAGCATCACCGTCGCGGCGCTCGACCCGGCGCTGGCCGAGGCGCAGCGGATGCGCCGCATCGCGGATGCGGTGGTGAAGGCGCGGCGGCGGATCGCGCTGGCGGCGGCGGGGCGGAGCTAATCCAGCCCGACGAGCCCCCGCGCGAAATCCCGCGCCTCGAAGGGGCGGAGGTCGTCGGCCTTCTCGCCGACGCCGACGAAATGTACCGGCAGCCCGAATTCCTGCGCCAGCGCCACCACCACGCCACCCTTCGCGCTGCCGTCGAGCTTGGTCACGGCGAGACCGCTGACCTCCACCATGTCCCGAAAAATCTTTACCTGGCTCAGCGCGTTTTGGCCGGTGGTGGCATCGAGCGTGAGCAGCACGGAATGCGGCGCCGTCGGGTCGAGCTTGCGGAGCACGCGGACGATCTTGCGCAGCTCCTCCATCAGCGCGGCCTTGTTGTGCAGCCGGCCGGCGGTGTCCACGAGCAGCACGTCCATCGCCTCGGCCCGCGCGCGCGCCAGCGCCTCATGCGCGAGGCCCGCGGCATCCGCGCCGTCCTTCGCCGGCGCGACGACGGGGCAGCCGGTGCGCTCGCCCCAGATCTGGAGCTGCTCCACCGCGGCGGCGCGGAAGGTGTCGCCGGCGGCGAGCATCACGCGATGCCCGGCCTCCCGGTACTGCTTCGCGAGCTTGGCGATGGTGGTGGTCTTGCCGGTGCCGTTGACGCCGACGACGAGCACGACATGCGGCGCATGCGCGGGCTCGATCGGCATCGGGCGCGCGACGGGGGCGAGGATCGCGGCGATGGATTCCGCGAGGGCGGCCTTCACCTCCTCGTCGGTCACTTCCTTGCCGAAGCGGGTGGAGCGGAAATCGCCGACGATGCGCCGCGCGGCGGGCAGGCCGAGATCGGCGGCGATCAGCGTCTCCTCCAGCTCCTCGAGCGCCTCCTCGTCCAGGCGGCGCTTGCGGAAGACCGTGGTGATCGCGTCGGTGAGCCGCGCGGTGGACCGCGCGAGGCCGGCCTTGAGGCGGCCGAACCAGCCGGTGGGCTGCTCGGGTTCGGGCGCCGGCGCGGGCGGTGCCTCGGCCGTGACGGGCGGCGCAGCCGGCGGCGCGTCGGCCTCGGGCGGCGACGCTTCGGGCGTCTCGCGGCCGGTGATGCGGCCCCAGAGGGATTTCAGGGCCATCCGGCGGGCTGTCCATCAAGGTTGCGCGAAGCGACGGCACCCCCACCCCGACCCTCCCCCGCAGGCGGGGGAGGGAGGACCGCGATGAGCCCATCATCGTCGCAGCCGGTCACGCGCACCGTGCTGAGCGCGCCGCGGCGGCCCGGCGCAGTCAGGCGCACCGGCGCGAAGCTCTCGGCATGGCCGCGATCGGGGCGTTCCAGCACCACGCGCTCCTCGCCGCCGACGCGGGATTCGTAGAAGCGGCGCGCGGCGACGCGGCCGGCTTCCCGCAGGCGGGCGGCGCGCTCGCGCCGGAGCGGGACGGGAAGCTGCGGCATGCGTGCGGCGGGCGTGCCGGGACGCTCGGAATAGGGAAAGACGTGGAGGAACACGAGGCCCGCTTCCGCGACGAAATCCAGCATCTCCGCGACATGGTCCTCGGTCTCGGTCGGGAAGCCGGCGATCAGGTCGGCGCCGAAGGCGATCCCCGGGCGCAGCGCGCGGGCGCGGCGGCAGAGCGCGAGCGCCTGCGCGCGCGTGTGGCGGCGCTTCATCCGCTTCAGGATCAGCGCCGCGCCATGCTGCAGCGAGAGATGCAGATGCGGCATGAAGCGCGGCTCCTCCGCCAGCACGCGCCACAGCGCCGCGTCCATCCCCGCCGGATCGAGCGAGGAGAGGCGCAGCCGTGGCAGGTCCGGCACCTGGTCCAGCACCGCCTGCACGAGCGTCCCGAGGCCCGGGCGCCCGGGCAGGTCGGCGCCCCAGCTCGCGATGTCCACGCCGGTCAGCACGATCTCCGCGACACCCTGCGCCGCCAGCGCGCTTGCCTCGCGCACCACATCGGGCAGCGGGAGCGACCGCGCGGCGCCGCGGCCGGCCGGGATCACGCAGAAGGTGCAATCATGGTCGCAGCCGGTCTGCACCGGCAGCAGCGCGCGGACGCGCGCCGGCGGCGCGGGCGCGACGGCCGCGCCCCAAATGGCAGGGTCGAGCTTGCGCCCGTTCGGGATGACGCGCGCCACGCCGGGCAGCGCCGCCCAGGCGGCGGGCGCGATCTCGGCGGCGCAGCCGGTGACGAGGATCGGGCGGCCGGGCTGTTCGCGCGCCGCCTTGCGGATCGCCTGGCGGGCCTGCGCCTCCGCCTCGGCCGTCACGGCGCAGGTGTTGACGATCAGCGCCGCGAGGTCGCCCGCCATGGCGCGCATGGCGTCCGATTCCGCGGCATTGAGCCGGCAGCCGAAGGTGAGCGCCTCGGCCATGCTCAGGCGAAGGCGGCGGGGTCGAGCGCGCCGGTGAAGGCGGTGGCGACCGGGCCCGTCATCAGCACATGCCGGTCCTCGCGCCACTCCATGTCCAGCGCGCCGCCGGGCAGTTCCACCGTGGCGCGCCGCCCGGTCAGGCCGCGGCGATGCGCGTTGACGATGGTGGCGCAGGCGCCCGAGCCGCAGGCGAGCGTCATCCCCGCGCCGCGCTCCCACATCACCAGCCGGATGCGGTCCGGCGCCAGCACCTGCGCGAAGCCGATATTGGCGCGGTCGGGGAACAACGGATGCCGTTCGAGACGCGGGCCGATCTCCGCCACCGGGATGGCGTCGAGGTCGTCCACGAAGAAGGTCGCATGCGGGTTGCCCATCGAGCAGGCGGCCGGGTCGCGGACCGGGCCGAGCGCGATCGGCAGGTGCAGCGTCTCCATCTCGCGCGCCAGCGGCACGTCCCGCCAGCCGAGCCGCGCGGGGCCCATATCCGCGCGCCAAAGGCCGCCGGGCAGGCGCTCGACCGGCAGGTCGCCGGCGATGGTGCGGACGACGACGCGGTCCGCCCGCGTCTCGTCGGCGACCAGGCTCGCGATGCAGCGCGTGGCATTGCCGCAGGCGCCGGCCTCGGAGCCGTCCGGGTTCAGGATCCGCATGAAGACATCGGTGCCAGGCGGCGGCGGCTCCATGACGATGAGCTGGTCGAAGCCGACGCCGCGATGGCGGTCTCCGATGGTCCGCGCTGCCTCGGGCGTCACGCGCAGCGGGCGGGCGCGCGCATCCAGCACGACGAAGTCGTTGCCGAGGCCGTGCATCTTGCGGAAGGGCACCATCACGGCGGCGGATATAGGCGCTCGGCGGCTGGGCCGGAACCCGTGCGGGGCGCAGGGCAGGCGCTTGCTGCGCGGCGGCGCGCGGCAGGAGACGTTGGTGGCAGAGGGCGCAGATGGGGAGTAAATTTTCTCTCCCTTGCGTCCGGTGCGGGCCTTTCGTAGATGAATTTCCTCCACCCTCCACCAGCGAGCCCCGCATGCCGCGCATCCATGTCCTGCACGAGAACGACGCCTGGGTGGCGCCGCTGCGCGCCGCCTTCGCGGCCATCGGCACCGAGGCGACCGAATGGTTCCTCGACACCGGGCTGCTCGACCTCCGCCAGCCGCCGCCGGAGGGCGTGTTCTACAATCGCATGTCCGCCTCCTCCCACACGCGCGGCCACACCCACGCGCCGGAATATGCCGGCGCGGTGATCGAGTGGCTCGAAGCGCATGGGAGGGTGGTGGTGAACGGGCGGCGCGCGCTGCAGCTCGAACTCTCCAAGGTCGCGCAGTACCAGGCGCTCGCGCGGCACGGCATCCCGACGCCCGAGACCATCGCCGTCGTCGGGCCGCAGCACATCCCCGAGGCGGCCGAACGCCTCGGCTTCCCGCTGATCCTCAAGCACAACCGCGCCGGCAAGGGGCTCGGCGTGCGGCTGGTGCGCAGCGCCGAGGGGCTGCGCCAGGCGCTGCACGCGCTTGCCTACGACACCGACCCGCACGCACAGCCGCGCGACGGCATCTGGCTGGTGCAGCGCTACATCGAGGCGCCGGAGCCCTTCATCACGCGGGCCGAGTTCATCGGCGGGAAGTTCCTCTACGCCGTGCGGGTGGATACCTCCGAGGGCTTCGAGCTCTGCCCCGCCGATGCCTGCCAGGCTGGCGAGGGCGCGGCCTGCCCCGCCGTCGCGCCGGGCGAGAAGTTCCGCATCCTGGACGGCTTCCACCACCCGCTCATCCCCCGGATGGAAGCCTTCCTGAGCGCGAACGGCATCGGCGTCGGCGCGATCGAATTCATCACCGACAGGTCCGGCCACACCTTCGCCTACGACGTGAACACCAACACCAACTACAACGCCGACGCCGAACGAAAGGCCGGCCGGACCGGCCCGCGCACCGGCATGGGCGCGATCGCAGCACTGCTGGCGGACAGCGCGGCACGCGGGGTGCGCCAGGCGGCGTGACGCGGCGCTGGGGAGGGCTCTGCCCTCCCCAGACCCCACCCGCCAGGGGCCGGTGGGCCCCTGGACCCGCGATCAGTTCTCATGGCTGGGCTGGGGAGGGGGTCTCACGGGCATGCCCGTGAGACCCCCTCCCCAGCCCA
>VFQP010001821.1_pt1 | contig 26222 bp, 29 predicted proteins | sample 3512351 | NCBI WGS metagenome assembly VFQP01 (sample SAMN10412372, study PRJNA504923) | tailings metagenome | isolation source: Relicate 1 Philex TSF1 revegetated site | place: Philippines: Tuba, Benguet | collected 2017-08-29
GCTCGAACTCGCCGGGCGCAACATCTACATCCGCGAGGGCTGCTACAACTGCCACAGCCAGATGATCCGGTCGCTGCGGGACGAAGTAGAGCGCTACGGTCATTACAGTCTCGCTGCCGAAAGCATGTACGACCATCCCTTCCAGTGGGGATCGAAGCGGACCGGACCGGACCTCGCCCGCGTGGGCGGCAAGTATTCCGACGCCTGGCACGTGGATCACATGAAGGCGCCGCGAGAGGTGGTGCCGGGGTCGGTTATGCCGGGATACCCGTTCCTGGCCTCGCGCAAGCTCGATGCCGACAACATCGCGCGCGACATGATGGCTCTGCAGCTCGCGGGCGTGCCCTACACCGACGAGATGATCGAGAAGGCCAGCGCGGATCTCCACGCGCAGGTTGCTCCGGATTCGAAACCGGCCAAGGAGGTCGCGCAGCGCTATCCGAAGGCGCAAGTGCGGAAGTTCGACGGCAATGCCGACACACCGGCGACCGAACTCGACGCTCTCATCGCCTATCTGCAGATGCTTGGCACGCTGGTCGACTTCACGACCTTCGATGCCACAGGTCCGAACTTGCGGTGAGGAGGGAGCAATGACTTATGAAACCTTGGCCGCAACCTGCCAGATCGTGGCGATGGGCCTGTTCGGGATGGTCATGCTGGGCGTCGTGATCCACGTTTTCCACCCTGGCAATAAGGCGCATTTCGAAGCCGCGTCCCGGCTCCCGCTCGACGACACGAGGGAACACTCCAATGGCAAATAAGGAACTCGACGCAGTTACCGGCGTCGAAACGACCGGGCATGTCTGGGACGGAGACATCAAAGAGCTGAACAAGCCTTTGCCCCGGTGGTGGCTTTATGTGCTCTACGCGACGATTGTCTGGGCCATCGGCTATTGGATCGTCTATCCGGCTTGGCCGACGATAGATGGCTACACGCGGGGCGTGCTTCGTTACAGCCAGCGCGATGCCGTCGCCAACGAAGTCGTTTCCGCGAAGGCGAGCCAGGCAAAGTATTTTGCGGCCATCGCGACCAAATCCGTCGACGAGATCAAGAACGATCCGGACCTCATGGAGTTCGTGCTCCGCGGAGGGGCTGCTCAATTCGGAAACAATTGCGCGCCGTGCCACGGAAAGGGTGCGCAGGGCTTCAAAGGCTATCCCAATCTCAATGACGACGATTGGCTCTGGAGCGGATCGTTCGAGGGCATTGAGAAGACAATCCGCTTGGGCATTCGCTCGGGGAACGCTGAAGGGCACGACAGCGCCATGCCCCGCTTCGGCCTAGACCAAGTGCTGACGAATGGCCAGATTTCGGATGTCGCGGAGTTCGTGCTTTCGCTCTCGGGCGCCAGCAACGACGCCGAGGCCAAAACGCGCGGCGCGGCGATCTTCGCGGAGCAGTGCGTGGCTTGCTACGGCCCGGAAGGCAAAGGCACGGCCGAGATGGGCGCTCCTAATCTGACAGACGGCATCTGGCTTTACGGCGGTCGCAAGACAGACGTCGAAGAGTCCGTGCGCACCGGCCGCGGCGGCATGATGCCGGCGTGGGAAGGCAAGCTGGATCCGGTGACAATAAAAATGCTGGCGATCTACGTGCATTCGCTTGGTGGCGGAAAATAGCATCCGCGGAGGCGGTCTTGACCCAGATGGACCCGACGTCGACTTTCATTCACAGCACGCCTCCAACCGAGGCCGCCCCGGGCGTCGCGCGGATCGAAGTCGATGCGGTGTCGTCCAAGGCTGCGCGTAGCCTCTACGCGGCGCGCCAGCCGATTTATCCGAAGCGGGCGCGCGGCAAATTCCGCTCGATCAAGTGGCTCGTCATGGCGGTCACGCTCGGCATCTACTACCTGTTGCCGTGGATTCGCTGGGAGCGTGGACCCGGGCTGCCGAACCAGGCGTTCCTGCTCGATTTCGAAAACCAACGGCTCTATTTCGGGCCGATCGAGATCTGGCCGCAGGAACTCTATTTCATCACTGGCATCCTGATCGTTTCAGCGCTTGGCCTGTTCCTCGTGACGTCGCTCGCCGGGCGCATGTGGTGCGGGTACGCATGCCCCCAAACCGTCTGGACGGATCTCATGATCGCCGTCGAGCGGTTCTGGCAAGGCGACCGCAACGCGAGGATGCGGCTCGATCAAAGCGTATGGACCCTCGAGAAAATCTGGAAGAAGACGGCGACGCATGCCACGTGGCTTCTCATCGCCATCGCGACGGGAGGCGTATTCGTATTCTATTTCCGTGACGCGCCGACGCTCGCGCGGGAGCTGTTGACGGCCGAGGCTCCGCTTGTCGCCTACGTGTTCATGGGGGTGTTCACGTTCACGACCTACGTGCTCGGCGGGCTCGCGCGCGAGCAGGTCTGCATCTACATGTGCCCGTGGCCGCGCATCCAGGCCGCAATGTTCGATTCCGAGTCGCTGCTGGTTTCCTATCGAGAGCATCGTGGCGAGCCTCGCGGACCGCACAAGAAGGGGCAGCCTTGGCTCGGACGCGGCGATTGCGTGGATTGCAAGGCTTGCGTGGCCGTTTGCCCGATGGGCATCGACATTCGCGACGGGGTTCAGCTCGAGTGCATCCAGTGCGCCCTATGCATCGACGCCTGCGATGACATCATGGATAAGGTCGGGCGTCCGACCGGACTGATTTCCTACGATACGTTCCGCAATATCGAGGCGCCGGCGGGCACCTCGCCTGAGCCGGTGCAGTTCGTGCGGCCGCGAACGGTGCTCTACTCTGTGCTGATCGGCTTCGCGCTTGCGATCATGGGGTGGGCGTGGATGACGCGGACGACCGTCGATATCAGCGTAATCGAGGATCGCAACCCGCTGTTCGTGCGCCTTTCCGACGGCGGAATCCGCAACGGGTATACCGTCAAAATTTTGAACAAAACGCACGCTCCGCAGAATTTCCGCATCGAAGCGGCGGGTCTCGAAGACGCCGAGCTTACGATCCTTGGCCACGAGAAGAGTTCAGGCTCTCTTCCCGTAGAGGCAGACGTTGTGCGCGCGTTCAAGATTTACGTCAGCGTTCCGGCGCGGGCCAAAGGGCAGCTTGCGAGCTCCTCGACGCCCATGCGGTTCGTCGTCACGGATGTTGCAAGCGGCGCGCAGACCGTTCGTGAGACAAGTTTCAGGAGCCCCGGACCATGACGATGCCCAATCCGACGGAGCGTCCCGGCCGTCTGAGTGGCGGCCATGTGCTCGCGGCGATGCTGGCGTTCTTCGGCATCATCATCGTGGCCGATGGAACCATGATCTATAAGGCGCTGACCACATTCGGCGGCGTCGACAATGTCAATGCCTACCGAGACGGCCTTGCCTACAACGCTCGGATCGCGAGCGCCGAGCGGCAGGCGAAGCTGCGTTGGCGCGACACCCTCGAGATCCTGTCCAATCCGGAGCGCATCCGCGTGTCCCTGAGCAATGCGGACGGTGCGCCTCTCTCGGGTGTCAGGGTCGAGGCGCTGGTCGGACGGCCGGCGACCATTCGATCGGATGCGGTCATCCAGCTCGCTGAGGTGGCGCCAGGCATTTTCGAAGCCGCATTTCCGGAGGCCGGCGAGGGCGCCTGGATTGCCACCGTCCGCGCGTTCGAAACCAACGGCGACGAGCCCGTCTATCAAAACCGGAGACGGCTATGGATAAAGCCCTGACTTCGCCGCTCGAAGTGCCACGCGACACGGCCGCACCGGCCTCTCCCGTCCGCGCGGCAACGGTGTCTCTGGTGGTCGAAGACATGCATTGCGGCGCATGCATGACGACGATCGAGCGCGCCTTACTTTGTGTTCCAGGCGTAAAAGCCGCCCGGGCAAACCTTTCGGCCCGACGGGCCACCGTTTCGCTGGATCCCACGCGTTCGGATGCGCAAGCGCTGATCGACGCCCTCGCGCACGAGGGCTACCGCGCGGCCGAAGCCATCGAGAGCGGCGACGAGCGGGATTCGCGGCGCGCCGACGATCTTCTCCGGCGTCTCGGCGTGGCAGGCTTTGCGTCCGCGAACGTCATGCTTCTGTCCGTTTCCGTATGGGCCGGCGCGGCGAGCGACATGGACCAGTCTGCGGCGTCGCTGTTTCATTGGCTGTCGGCGTTGATCGCCATGCCGTCGATTGCGTATGCGGCGCAGCCGTTCTTCCGGTCGGCGGCGGCAGCGCTTCGAGCGGGACGGCTCAACATGGATGTTCCGATCTCGCTCGGGATCACGCTTGCGACGTCCATGAGCCTCTTTCAGACCATCCGTGGCTCGCATCAGGTCTATTTCGACGCGGCGATCATGCTGACGTTCTTTTTGCTGATCGGCCGATTCCTCGACGAGCAAGTTCGTATCAAGGCACGTGGGGCAGCGGAGAATCTGCTCGGGCTCAAGGCGCTGACGGCGACTGTTATCGGGCCGGAGGGGTCCGTGCAGAGGATGGCGGCGCGGCTGCTCAAGCCGGGCATGCACGTCTACGTGGCGGCGGGCGAGCGTGTTCCGGTCGACGGACGTGTCGTGTCGGGCTCGTCGGACATCGATGAAAGCCTCATTACAGGTGAGACGCTACCGCGGCCGGCGAACGCGGGAAGCGGCGTCCATGCGGGCACAATGAACATGACGGCGCCGGTAACGGTCGAGGCCACCGCGACGGACGACAATACGCTGCTGGCCGAGATCGCGCGTCTCATGCTCGCAGCCGAGCAGGGGCGCGGACAATACGTGCGGCTTGCAGACCGCGCTTCGCGCCTCTATGCGCCGGCCGTGCACATCCTGGGCGCCGCGACGTTCATCGGCTGGATGTTGCTCGGTGCGGGCTGGGAGGCCGCGCTGACCTATGCGACGGCCGTGCTAATCATCACATGCCCCTGCGCCCTCGCACTCGCCGTCCCGGCCGTGCAAGTCGCGGCGACGAGCCGGCTGTTCGCCAAAGGCGTGATCGTCAAGGCTCCCGACGGGCTCGAACGTCTGGCGGACGTGGATACCATCGTCTTCGACAAAACCGGGACTTTAACGCGCGGCGAGCCGGTATTGAAGAACGGGGGAGAAGTATCGGACGCGGCGCTCCAAGAGGCCGCATCGCTTGCGGTTGCGAGCCGTCATCCGTACTCAAAGGCGGTCGTTCGTGCTGCCCGTGATCGCGGTCTTACTGTCATTGCCGCTCGGAATGTGCGCGAGGTGCCGGGGTCCGGCCTTTTCGCGCCCGGCGATCGGGGAGAGCGGCGGCTTGGCTCTGAAGCATGGGTGTCCGGCAGAGACACAGGGGCCCGGCCGGGGTCGCTCTGTTATTCGGGCGGCGACAATGCGGTCACTGTTTTGCGCTTTGAAGACGAGTTGAGGCCGGATGCACGTGCCGTCGTTACTGCGCTCCGCGAGGCGGGCTACGCAGTCTCGCTGCTGTCGGGAGATCGCCCGGAGGTGGTGGAGCAAGCCGCCAGTGCGGCGGGGATCGACGTATGGTCGGCGTCGGTTCGTCCGGACGGGAAGATCGCAATGATCGAAGCGTTGAAAGCAAGCGGGCGAAGAGTGCTGATGGCCGGCGATGGATTGAATGACGCGCCGGCTCTGGCGGCGGCTCATGCATCGCTCTCTCCCTCCACGGCCGCAGACATCAGCCAAACGGCCGCCGACGCCGTGTTTCAGGGGCAGGGCCTCACGCCGATCCTCGAGACGTTAGCGGTCGCGCGTGCAACGCAGCGCATGTCGCTCCAAAACTTCGGGATCGCCATCGCCTACAACATTGTATTCGTCCCGCTTGCGATCGCAGGGTGGGTCACGCCTCTGATCGCCGCGTTGGCGATGTCTCTCTCGTCCATCGCCGTCACCGTGAACGCGTTGCGTCTGCGGCGCCGGTCCCTGTCCCTCGCTTCCGTCAGGAGGATGCCATGAGCGCTTTGGCGTGGCTTATCCCGTGTGCGTTGGCGCTCGGCGGGGCGGGGCTTGCGGCCTTCCTCTGGGCGCTCAAGTCCGGGCAATTCGAGGATCTCGAAGGAGCCGGATGGCGCGCGATCCAGGACGATCCCAGCGACGGGACGGGGAAGGATGCGCCGTAACTCTTTAATGGTGCGGCTTTGGCGACCCGAGAACCAGCGTCGCGATGCGAATAGTTTGGTCGGCGGGATCAGGCTCGACGCGGAAGTTCAATTCCCGGCACATATCGATCATCGTGGTGTTCGTCGCCAGGATCTGGCCGAACAACTCCGCGAGTCCTTCCCCGCGGGCGTAAGCAATGAGATGCTGCATGATCAGCCAGCCGAGCCCCTTGCCTTTCAGATCCGAGCGCACAAGCACGGCAAATTCGGCCCGGGCGTAGTCGGGATCCGCCGCGAGCCTCGCCACACCACGTAGTTCGTCGCCGCCGGGAGAGAGTGCGACGAAAGCCATCTCGCGCGCGTAGTCGATTTGCGTCAACCGGGCGAGGAAGCGATGAGATTGATCCGGCTTGGCTGTGAAGAAGCGCATGTGCATGTCGTCTGCGTCCACGCGCGCGAAAAAATCGAGATAGAGATTTTCATCCTCGGGACGCACTGGGCGAATCCGGACGGTGCCGAGCGAGGAAAGAGAGACTTCCTTCTCCCACTCGGCCGGATAGGGACGGATGGTCATCGGGAAGCGAGGAGATTTGGATTCGTCGGCGACCCGCATACGGGCATCCAGCGCGATACAACCTCTGTCGTCGGCGAGCAGCGGGTTGATGTCCAGCTCGCGCAATTGGGGGTGGTCCGTAACGAGTGTGCTGACGCGGACCAGCGTTTCCGCAATGGCGTTCAGATCGGCGGGAGGCCGATTGCGATAGCCCTCGAGCAGCCGGTAGATTCGGGTTTGGCGCATCGTGTCGCGGGCGAGCTTCATGTCGAGCGGAGGCAGCGCATGAGCTGTATCCTTGATGACTTCAACGGCGGTACCGCCTGCGCCGAATAGGAGTGTCGGGCCGAACGTGGCATCTTCACTCATGCCGATAATCAGCTCATGAGCGTCCGGCCGCTCGATCATGGGCTCGACAACCCAGCCGTCGATGCGCGCATCCGGCATCACTTTCGCAACCGCGGCGGCCATGGCACGGGCCACTTCGCGGGCCTCCTCAGCGCTTGTGACGCCGAGGCGTACTCCTCCGACATCCGACTTGTGCGAGATGTCATCCGAGTGGATTTTGACGACGCACGCCCTGTTGCGGGAAAGGATGTCGCTCGCCACGGCAGCAACCCGATCCGGATCCGGGCAGACCACGGTTTCGGCCACCGTAACTCCGTAGGCAGCGAGCACGGATTTGGCTTCCGCTTCCGTCAACATCGACCGGCCGGCTGCCAATGCCCGGGCGACGATCGCCGCAACTTGGCTGCGATCGAAGATCAGATCGCGCGGCGCCGCGGGGGGCGTCTGCATCAACTCCTCTTGCGACCGGCGATACTGTACGAGCTGCATGAAGCCATCGATGGCAGAAGCCGGCGTCTCGAAGGACGGGATGCGGGCATTCGCGAAGCGACGCCTGCTTGCTGCCGCTGCGCCATCGCCGAGCCAGTTCGTCAAAACCGGCTTTCGGTACGACATGTTCGTCGGCGCCGAGATTGCATCGAGCACGGCGCCCGCCGCGTCGTCGCTCGAAGCGAGCGCGGTTGGGCAATTGATCACGAGGATCGCGTCGGAAGCGGAGTCCTGTAGCAGCGCTTGCATGGCGGCGCCGTAGCGGTCCGGGCCCGCATCGCCGATGATGTCAACGGGATTTCCCTTGGACCATGTTTTCGGCAGCACGGCATCCAAAGCTTGGGCCGCCTCGGGCGACAGCTCTGCCAGTCGCCCGTTGTAGTCGGCGAGGCGGTCTGCCGCGAGGACGCCAGCGCCTCCGCCGTTGGTCAGGATCAGCAATCTTTCGCCTTGGAGGCGCGGGGCGAAAGAGAGCATTTCGGCGGCTTCGAACAAGCCGTCCAGGTCGGCTACGCGCACCAGGCCCGCGCGACGGAAAGCGGCGTTGTAGACGGCGTCCGATCCGGAGAGCGCGCCTGTGTGGGAACGGGCCGCCTTCGCCCCGGCTTCGTGCCGGCCAGATTTGAGCACGATGACGGGCTTTACGCGCGCCGCGCGCCGGGCGGCGGTCAGGAACTTCGCGGCATGGGTCACCTGCTCGACGTAGAGGAGGATCGCGCGGCTTTCCGTATCTCCCGCGAGGTAGTCCAGGGCATCTCCAAAATCGACGTCCGCCATCTCGCCCATGGAGACGATCTTAGAGAAGCCGATATTGCGCGCCGACGCCCAGTCGATGACGGCGGTCACCAAAGCTCCTGACTGGGACAAAAATGCCAAATCCCCTTTGAGAGGCATGCAATGGGCGAAGCTCGCGTTCAATCCAATGCCGGGGAGAATGAGCCCGATGCAATTGGGCCCGACGATCCGCAGGCATGTCGCTTGCGAGGCTTCCAGCATTTCACTGCGCAGGCCGGCATCGAGGCCTGCCGTTATGACGACTGTGGCACGCGTGCCGAGCGCGGCAAGCTCGGCGACGATGCCGGGGATCGTCTCAGGCGGCGTCGCAATCACAGCCAAGTCCGGCGCGCGAGGAAGATCTTGCACCGACGAATAGCATCGCGTGCCGTCGATCGAAGAGTGACGAGGGTTGACGAGCCAGACATCACCGGCAAATCCGCCGCCCAGGAGGTTGCGAGCGACGATGCGCCCGACGCTACCAGGTTTGGGGCTTGCGCCCACCAGAGCCACAGAGGCCGGCGCGAACAAAGCATCGAGATTACGGATCGTCATCCGACAAGCCTCAGTCCGACTGTCGCAGCCATTTATACAAAACGGGCATGATAGGGAAATGGCGGGCTGGCTCAATTGTGCGGGAGGAGTACATCGAGAGATGGCGGACGATCGGCGCTTGCATACTTGGAGCGCCGGTGTCAGAGGAGAGCCTGCAGCTTTCTTCGAGGCCAATCCACAGTGGATCCAATGAGGTGGCCAAGGCCAGAGCCCATTGCAACTTAGGTGCAATGTCCCGCGGATCTGCCAGACCCTTGCAGTCGAGATGGATGCAGGGGATAGATGTGGCGGCAGGTTGTTCCGCGGCCGCATCAGACGTGACCAGCAGAAGACAGCTGCAGCGCGTGGCTCCGGCAGAAAGCGCCCGTATCGCCTGGCCGGCATTTGCAAAGTGTGCAAACGACCCGATCGTGTACCGGTAGCGCGCCCCCTCGGCATGCTCGAGCCCCGGAGCCGTCACTAAAGGCGCCGGATGGGCCAGAACGCCTGTTTCGGACCGCGCGGTCAAGAGCATATCTCCAGTGTGCGTGTGCACGGCCATCCGCCGCCCCATGTTTACCCTTTGGACAAGACCCGATCCCCGTTTCAGCCGTATGCTGCGATTGTGAGATTGTGTGACATGATGTGACAGTCAGGGGCCGCACGGCGGCTGCTACTGATCTGGAACAGTTTCAGCGCAGAAGATCCCATGGCTGATCCTATTTTGATCGTCGATGACGAGCCCGAGATTCGGGCGCTGCTCCGGAACGGACTTGAGTCGGAGGGCTTTGCCGTGGTCGAGGCCGCAAGCGGCAGCGAGGCCGATGCGCAACTTTCCTCCCTGCCTGTCGCTCTCATCACGCTGGATCTGAAGCTCGGCGGCGAAGACGGGCTCAAACTGGCTCGAGACCTGCGCGCGAAGCGCAACACGCCAATCATCATGATCACGGGAAAGAGCGACCCGATCGATCGCGTGGTCGGCTTGGAGCTTGGGGCGGACGATTACATCGCCAAGCCGTTCCTGATGCGGGAGGTGATTGCCCGCGTCCGTGCTGTGCTGCGCCGCTATCATGCGTCTGAGCCCGCCCCAGTTACCGAGGTCAACGCCTCGGAAGGTCCGCGTTACGGCTTCGATGGCTGGATGGTCGACGTGGCGCGACGCGAGGTGCGCGGGCCTGACGGTGCCGCATGCGATCTGACGACCGGTGAGTTCAATCTGCTGGTTCTCTTCATTCAGCGTCCGGGCCGGGTGTTGTCGCGCGACGAGCTGATGGATCTTCTGAAGGGGCACGAATGGACTCCCATGGACCGGTCCATTGACGGCCTCGTGGCGCGCTTGCGGCGAAAAATCGAGCCGGAGAGCGAGCGTCCGCAGCTTGTAAAGACCGTTCGCGGCGTGGGCTATGTGTTCGCGGCGAGCGTGAGGCGACTCTAGAGGGCGCCGGAAAGAACGTCCCGCAAGGCGAAAGCTAGATCCGCCCGCTTGTAGGGTTTGCGCAGAATGGCGAGATGGGGAGAGTCCTGCGTCGTTTCCTCCGCGGCGTAGCCCGTGGTGAGGAGAACTTTGACGTGAGGGCTGTGCTCGGCGATCCATTTGGCCAAATCGTAGCCTGATACACCTCCTGCCATGACGATATCGCTCAGGACGAGCTGAATGCCGGCGTCCGATTTCAGCATCCGCATCGCTTCCTGCCCGTTTTCCGCCTCGAGCGCCACGTACCCCAGGCCTTCAACACGTTGAAGGGTGAGTTCGCGAACTTCCGGATTGTCCTCAACGACGAGCACGACCTCGCTCGCTTCCGAAAGTGGAAGGGGTTCGGCAGGGCCGGGCTTGGCAGTCGAGACGTCTTCGGCGCGGGGCAGGTACAGGTTCACTGTCGTGCCTTGGCCGGTGCCGCTTCTGATCGTGGCTTGGCCGCCGGACTGCTCGGCAAACCCGTAGACTGTGCTTAAGCCGAGGCCAGTGCCGCGGCCAGGCTCTTTAGTCGTGAAAAAGGGTTCAAAGGCGCGTTCGATGACGTCCGGCGTCATGCCGTGGCCCGAATCCGCGACCGAGATCAGCACGAACTCGCCGTCGCCAGGCAGGCCTGCCTCGCGGGCGGAGACATTGCGCGTTTCGATGACAAGGCTTCCGCCGGATGGCATTGCGTCGCGCGCGTTAATGGCGAGATTCAGGATCGCATTCTCCAGTTCGCTCGCGTCCGCACGCGTGCGGCGGAGATTGCCGTCAAGAACGGTCGTCAGCGCAATGTGCTCGCCGAGGGAGCGCTGCAGAAGTTCGGTCAGACTCAGCACCATCTCGTTGACGTCGAGAATTTGCGGCGAAAGCCGCGTGCGGCGCGCGAACGTGAGCAGGCGCTTGGTGAGCGACGCGCCCATGTCGGCGGCATCTGCGGCGCGCTTAAGCAGCGAGAGTTCCGGGTTTTGACTCAGTTTTCCGGCAAGAAGCTCGAGATTGCCGGTGATGATCGTCAGCAGATTATTGAAGTCGTGGGCGACGCCTCCCGTGAGCTGTCCGAACGCCTCCATGCGCTGGGCCTGGATCAAAGCGGCATAAGCTTCTTCTCGCCTCCGTATTTCCGCTTCAAGCTCTTGCGTGCGTTCTGCGACGCGCGCTTCGAGTTCGCTGTTGGCGGCAGCAAGTGCGGCTTCGGCGCGTTTGCGATCGGTGACATCGCGCAGCACGACCATGTAAGCCTTGCGCCCGCCGATCACGAGCTTCGCGATGGAGGCTTCGGCGGGGAACTCGCTTCCATCCTTCCGGCGCGCGTAGATCTCTTGCCGCTCTCCCATCTTTTTCGATGCGACGGGCGAGGCTGAGAAATCGACGACGTGCTGATGATGGGCTGGACGCATCCTTTCCGGAATCAAGATGTCGAGGGGGCGACCCAAAACGTCAGACGGAACGTAGCCGAAAATCCTCGCGGCGCCCTCATTGAAGAGCGTTATGCGAAAGGTATCGTCGAGCGCGATGATGGCATCGGCTGCGATGGTTAAAATGGCCGAGATCTGGGAGTCCGCGAGCGCATAAGCGGGGTGGGGATCCAAATCTGGCGATGAGGCGTCGGCCATGATACCCGCGTCGGAACAATTGATGTTCCCGACAGGATTTAGGGCATCGGCTGGGCGGGGACAAGCGCGTCGCTATTTCCATCGGGGACCAGGCTGCGCAGGTAGTCGACCACCGCCCTCGCTTCTTCGGGAGATAGTACGAATTCGGGCATGTCGGGGTGCCCCGTTACAATTCCTTCGGCGAGCGATTCCGCCAAGTCTTCAGGAGGATAGCGCTTTACGATATCGCGGAAAGGAGGCGCGTCTACGCGCGGACTTTCGCCCTCTTCGCCTATGGCGTGGCAGCGGGCGCAACGAGTTTGCAGGGCGTGCCGGCCCTCGTCTCTGAAATCTGCTGCCGAGGCCGGCGTTGCCGCAGAGGCCGCGAGCAATATTGCTGCGGCCCGGACAAATCTTCGGCTGCGAGCGCAATTGAACGGAGGAACCGTCCTCGCTGCTTCCATCATTGCTTAGAGCCCTTCAAACTCATGATGTAGGCAATCAAATTGTCTTTTGCGCCTTCGGGGATGATGAAGTTGGGCATTGTCGGATGCGAGGTCTGGAGCCACACCGCTAGTGCTCGTTCGGTCATGCCTGGCGTATTGGCCACCTCTGAAAAGTCCGGGGCTGACAGGTTCGGCGAGAAGTCCTCTTTGGTTGTCTCGACGCCGTGGCACTCGGCGCAGTGGGCGCGCGCGTAGGCGAGGCCGTCCTGGACGTTCCCGATCTGCTGGGCTAGTGCCGTGGCGGGAGACGCGAACGCGAAGAGCGTCAATAGTCCGATGAATCGCATTTGAATGCCTCTCGTGGATCATCCAAAGCTACAGCTCCGTCAGCGCGGGGCGTTGATCCATGTCAACGCCGTTGGCTCTTGGGCAGGGATGCAGATTGCGTCGGCATGTTTGTGAGGGAGCCAAACCGTCAAGAAGCCGAAAGCGGCGATCAGCAAGCCCGCAGCGAAGCGAATGCGCCGCCGGTCGCCCGCTTTGGAAAGCAAACTAAAGCCGACAACTGAAGCCAGGAGGCCCGGAAGCGTTCCCGCGCCAAATGCCGACATGATTGCGGCTCCGCCGAGGGCCGAGCCGCTCAGCATCGCCATGAACAGAGCGCCGTACACCATGGCGCAAGGCATCAGCCCCCATGTGCAGCCTCCGAGCAGAGCCGTTGCATAGCGGTGGCCGCGAGGCTTCGCAGCGCGGGCCAATATGGCCGCAAGTGGCGAGAAGACGCGATCCAATACCGACAGGGACGGCAGAAGGCCGGCTGTTGAAAGTCCGATCCACATCATCGCCACAGCTCCGCTCCACTGCAGCAACCGGAAAGCGAGTTCGCGATCGAGCCATGCCACGGCGGGTGCACCCAGGGCGCCGACGATAGCGCCGGCTGCGCTGTAGGATGCGATACGTCCGGCATTAGTGAGCGCCACGAGACGCGCGCCTTCTGCCGACGTCCGCGGATCACTGACGTGGAGCAGGCCGGAAGCGATGCCGCCGCACATGCCGGCGCAGTGGAGCGTGCTCGCCAGTCCCAGTGCAAAGCCCCCCGTGATCAAGCCGATGAGCGGATCCATGCAATCAGTTCCCGGTGCTGTCGCGCAGGCAAGTGAGCAAAGCAAGCGTGCATGCGACGAGCGAAAGCCAGAGGACGAAGCTGTCCCATGCGGGCGATAGCGGTGCCTGAAAATAGCCGACCCCCCAGCCAGCAAGCAGCGCCAGTGCCGGCACCGTGAATGCAACGAGTAGCCATCGCCTCATTCCCGTGAGGCGTTTCGCGCACAGGGCGGTGAGAGAATACAAACAAATCGAGGCCCAAAGAAATGCGGCCATGGTCGGTGCAGCTGCCACGGCATTGGCGCTCTGATCGAAGTTGTCGTTGTTCAGGAGATAGGCGCCAGCCGGCGCGGCCATCGCGAGGACGGCGATGCCGAAGAGCCAATCGCTCAAAGAAATCCGGCCCCGGAAGGAAAGGAAAAGGTCGATCGGAGAAATGGTCATGCGAACCTCGAATGAGAGATCCGCATCCTATCGCCGGACCGGCAGATTCCTTTGACTTACGTCAATGTATACGCGCTAAGCGCGCTTCATCCTCATGCCGAAAGTTTCGGAGGGAGGGCTGTGGTGCCTATGAAGGATTGGATACGAATGGGTTCGCTTGCCATATTGCTCGCTCCTTGCATGGCATCGGCGGACGATAATCCTCTCGACGTAAATGAATCGCCCTGGCGGATCGTCTTGGAGGATCAACTGAAGGCGGAGCAGAATTGCGAGCTTCAGGAGGTTCTCGCCTATCAGGAAGTTCCACTCGGAAGCGATGTCGGTGTCGACGGGCATATCTCCTGCCGCGACGGACGCGAGTTCAATTTCACCCGCAAGGGCAAGCATCAGAGGTTCTCGATCGACCTCTGCAAGCCAGCTGTCTGCTAGGGATCGTTCCACAGATCGAGAATGAGGTTGACCGGAAAGTGCGGCGTTTCCGCCGTCGCGAACCAGGTTGCCAATGCGTCTCGCGCCGGGCCGTCGATCCGCTGCGGGATAAGGGTTTCCAGGAGGGCTTCGTCATCGTGATGGCGCCGGCGCGCCGCGAGGGTTTGCTCAAGTGCCGGTTTCAGTCCGGAACCGGCGACGCTGCGCCCAGAAATAACCGCTCTAATTCTTGTAACAACCTCGCCGTGGCATTCTGCAATTTCGACGTGCTGGATGGTCAGGCGTTCGAGCAGAATGCGGACCTCGCCAATCGTCGTCGCGGCGCTCGAGATTACTGGGAACAAGGCTTCGTCCTGAAACGACGTGTGTTGGTCCCAGCTTTTCTCGACCACGGCCGCGAGCACACGGGCCAATCTCAAGTTGAAAGGTTCGGACAGGCACTCAAGCAAACTTTCGAAACCCCGGTCGATCTCGGCCTGAAGGTGGCGATCGGCTTCGGTCCGCTTGACCAAGTCCAGCGCGTGGTCTTGGGGCTGAGGGCGGTTGCTTCGCATGTTGCCGCTTCCGGTTAGGCTTCCGGCGCGGACCATAACGTCGCACCTCATTTGATCCCTTGATTGAAATCATACTGCGAGCGCTGCGGTAAGGGTTTCGGCCTGCGTGTTACAAACGCGCACAATTCCTCACACTCCCTGCATACGGGCGGTTCGCAACGCGCCTTTACTGCTCTCGACGCAAGACGCCAGTGCCGCCCTCGGGGCGGCCGAGGAGAGATAGATGCTCGGGATCCATCAGTTCGACGCCTCTTCCCATCCGCAACCTGTCCGACAGGAAAAGTTTCCTCCCGGTAGCCGCAGTCTCGACGAACGCTTATCCCATGCCGCAGAGCGTAGGCTGGCGCCGAAGGAGCATGTATTTTGCGAAGGGGATCTGCGCACGCATGTGTTTCGCGTCGAGGAGGGTGTCATTGCAATCTATAAGACGCTCTTCGACGGACGACGCCGGATCATCGATTTCGCCTATCCCGGCGACTTCATCGGACTTGGCGTACTTGGCGAGCACATCATGAGCGCGCAGGCTACTTGCATGGCGAGGGTACGCTGCCTTTCGGCGGCGGCGCTCGAAAAGCTCGCGGAGACCGACGCTTCGCTCGCGCTCAAGCTCTACAAGTCCGTATGCCAGGATCTCACCGCCGCGCGCAGTTTGCTGGTGACAGTGGGACAGCGCAGTGCCGTCGAGCGTGTTGCCGCGTTTCTACTCGCGCTTCATCGGCGCAACTCGGAAGGTGACGTCGTGAGGCTCGCAATGCGGCGCAGCGATATCGCGGATATTCTGGGGCTCACGATCGAAACCGTGAGCCGGACGCTCACCAAGTTGCGCGCAATGGATGTGATCGACGTGGAGCAGGGCGGCACGACAGTGACCCTTCGGGACGTTCCTCGGCTCACCGATCTGGCAAACGAGTAGGCCATTGCGTCGCTAACAGGTTGACCGGCCCAGGTACCTGACCGCGCTGCCGGCGCCGATGTGCAGCAGGGGTCGACCTGGAGCCGGTCATTTATTTTATTCAGGCTGGAATGCTCCGGGCGGCACGAGTGCCGGCGCCACATAGGCGTGATGCAGCGCGTCGAGCTGCACCCATAGCGTGTTGCATTTGAAGCGAACGGCCGCGACGCAGGCGTCTTGCTCGGCGCGGGTTTGGGCGTTCTGCTTAACGTATGCCAGCGCAAACGCAGAGTCGCGCGGGGCTTGGGTCAGCCTTCTCTTGAAGTAGGCCATGACGCTGTCGTCGATGAAATCGTAGTTCTCCAGCATGCCCACGATGCGTTCGCGGTGAATGGACGGCGCGAAGAGCTCCGTCAACGACGACGCAACAGCCACGACGAGCGGTTGCTCGACGACGAAGCGGACGTAGGCTTCGACCGCGAAACGTGTCGCCGGGAGCGCGCCTTCCATGCTGATGACGTAGTCCCGGTCGAGGCCGAGGCCATCCGTCAGCACCAGCCAGCGCTCGATGCCGCCGGGTTCTTCTCCAAGCCCGTCGTGGTCGTGGATGCGGTGAATCCATTCGCGCCGTAGTTCGCGGTCATGGATGCGGCTCATCAAAGCGGCATCCTTCCGCGGAACAGCGGCCTGGTAGCAGTAGCGGTTCAAAGCCCAAGCCTGGACTTGACCCTTGCCGAGCTTTCCGCCGTGGAGAAGCTTATGAAACGGATGCTTGTCGTGATAGCGCTCGGCTCCGACAGCGCGGATAGCAGCTTCGAAGTCGGCCTCGCTCATCGGTTTTGGAGTGTGAGCGTGAAACGGCGCCAATTCAGTCATTCAGTGCCTCCCTGGAGATTGTGGGGGCACCATGTGGAAACGGCCTTCAGGCGTGCTTGATTTGCCTCAACCGGATCACTCACTTGGCCGTGAGTGGCCGCGGGCTACATCGGAATGGACGGGACGTTCTCCGGAAGCATGCCTTCGGGAAGACAGGGGCGTGCCGTCGCCTTGCACTGGAACGTGCCGTTCCCGTTGTCTTTGCTGCACTCCATGGCGCGCTGGTCGGCGTTGGCCCAGTTTTCATAGCCACGGCCCAGTGCGCCCGCGCGCGACGACCACCATTGTTGTGCTTCCGTGAGCGCCTCTTCCTGGGTCGCGCCAGACGAGGTGCCGCTTTCAATCGCGTCGCCGCAGAACCGTCCCGCTTCCGAGGCGGCCGACATACCGAGCGTCAGCAGCGCGCTCAAGCCTGCCCGCTTCATCACAACACCTGTCCGCATCCGTGCTCTCCCCGATTTCTTTAGGGCTCGGTTCCCGGTGGCCGTCAAGGCTTCCGGTGTACTGTGACGATTGCGCGCGGACCGCCCGGGCATTTGATCCGGCGAAGCTCGCGAAATGCTGAAAGATCGAGCACGGAGACATCGTCGGAGAACCAGTTGGCGACGTAGGCGCGCGTGCCGCCAGCGTCGATGGAAATCCCCTCGGGATATCCGCCGACCTTGATCGAAGCGGCGGCGCCACTTGCGCCGAGCACGGAGAGCGTGCCGCTTTGCTGATTGCTCACGAGCACGCGAGATGCATCCGGCGTAACGGCCGCTCCGTAGGGCATGGCGCCGCTTTTCAGCGTGTCGACGACTTCGAGCTTCCCGGTATCGATGACCGAGACGGTGCCGCTTTGAACATTTCCGACGTAGAGGCGCGCGCCGTCGGGTGACAGCGCCATCGCAAAGGGGGCGCGGCCGACCGGGATGGTTGCCGCTATGGTCAGGTCTCCGGCGCGAACGGCGCTTACGCTATCGCTCTCACGGTTTGCGACGAACAGCATCTTTTCATCGTGCGTGAGGAGCAGGTGCGCAGGTGCTTGGCCGACCTCGACGGTTTTCGGCTCGCCGTTGCCTTTCGTGTCGAGGCTCGCGATGTGAGCGCCGTTCCAATCGCCGACGAAAAGTTGCCCCCTCGAGGTGACCGCGATCCCGAACGGCGAGCCGCCGACTGACAGTGTGGCGGTGACGCGCGCCTGCTCAAGGTCGACGACGGAAATCTGCCCGAGGTCCGGGTGCGTGACGTAGGCGGCGCGTGCGTCCGCCGAGATCGCGAGCGAAGCGGGCGCTTTTGGGAGAGCGATCGGGGTCCCGACACCGGTGTCAGTCTCGGGATCGATCTCGGTCAGCCGGGCGGCGGACTGACTCAAGACGTAGATGCGGTCCCTCGCTCCCGCCTCGCTAGTCCATGCGAGACAGAGCGCGAGACATGCCGCCGCTTCGAACACCCGGCCCAAGCTCAGCTCTTTCCTTCGACCTTGGCTTTCAGACCCTTGAGGCCCTCTTGCATGAAGCCGGTCATGGCATTCACGGCCGATTCGTCGTTGAGGTTCTCGGGTGGGAAGTTGCTGGTGTCGCCACGATAGAAGCGGCCGATCCAGGTCACCTCGCTGCCGTCGCCCGACGGCGTGACGGCGATCGTGGCCGAATAGAAGCTGACGGGCAGAGCTTCGAGGTTTTCGGTCGAGAGGCGATAGCCGTAGGACATCTCCTTCTCGTTGTACTCGTCGAGGCCTTCGACGAGATTGCCGGTCCTGAGCGTAATCGTGCGCGAGGCGCCGGAGGCGTTCCCGCCGGTGGCTTCAGCCTTGGTGATGGCGGGGTTCCAGCTCACATCGCCAAACTCCTTGAGCGCGGCCCAGACCTTGGCGGGCGGGGCGGCGACGGTGATCTTTTCTTCGGCTTTCTGCGGCGTGGGGCCGTGCGCGAGAGCTGGTGCCGTGACACCGATGCAAAGGGCCAGCGCGCTCATGAGACGTGCGAATACGGACATGCTTATCCTCGTGTTGCTTCAGGTTCGGAGTGTCGCGCGCACAAAGAGTGGCGCGGTATAGAGGGCGATCAACAGTGCGAGTGCGACTGCTGCGGGCAGCGGCCGGATGTCGACTGCGACCTCGACGGGGCGCGGTTGCGCGTGGGACGAGATGGTTTTGAACAGGTCCGGCGCGTCGATCAGGTCGACGTGTGCGAGGCCGACCCTGGTTGCGAGCTTTTCAAGGTGCTCACTGCGCACCGACGACAGATGCTCCTCGCCTTGCGGGACATCGGTGCCGAACGGTGCCCATTTCGGATGGTAGCCGGGGCGGAGATGCGCATCCGGCGGCGGAGGACCGGAGTGGTTCTCCTGCGGCACGTCCATGGGGCCGTAGGTGCCGATCTCGTTGCCTTCGTCGTCGTACTTCGGCATCGGCACCTTGTCCCGGCCACCGACGCCGACCACGACGCCCATAACTTTTCCGCGTGTGCCTTCGAATTCAGGGAGCGTCACTCCTGGTGGCAGCGGCGGGGCCTCGTGACCGTCCGTCGCGAACAGGAGATCGGCTTTCAGATCCTTGGCGATTTCAATGGCGTGATAGAGCCCCTTGGCGATCATGCTGTCGCCTTCCCACGCCATCCGCCAATCGAGCGTCTTGATGGCTGTTTCCAGGGGCGCAAAATTTTCGCAGACTTCGACGGGATTGAAGAGCAGGAACGAACGCCGTTCCGTAAAAATCCCAAGTCCGAGGCGTGACTGGCAGGGTAGCTCGGAGAGCAAATCCTCGAGCGCTGCCTTCGCTGCGTCAAGCCGGTTCGCTGGCTTGCCGCCGACAGTCATGTCCCGGGTGTTCATGCTGCTGGTGATGTCTACGATTGCGACGAGGTCGTAGGCGTTGCGCGTGAGCGTCACTCGGGGGAGGACGATTGCGATCGCCGTCAGCGCAAGGGCGGCGATCAGCATCCAGAACCGTGCATCTTCGAGGCGCTCTCGCATTAGGGCAGCCCTTTGGGAACACCCGGCAGATCCGTCCAGAGCCGCTTGGGCGCGTCCGGGGGCAATTCCTCGCCTTCCTGCTCGTAACCGGGGAAGTCGCGCACGATGCGCATGGCGACATCGAAATTGTACTTGATGTCCCAGGCGTCCGGATCGAGCCGCAAGGCAAGGCGATATTCGTCCTTTGCGAGGCGCGTGAGGGGAATGGCCTTGTCATTGTCGCCGCGTTCGACGGCGGCGATGGCGTCGCGGATGCGCGCGTTGGCGTGATTGTAAAGGAGGCGGGCGCGCTGCTTCGGATCCCCGATGGCGGCAGAGGCGTCGATGAGGGATTGTGCGTCATTGCGGCGGTCACGCTGCAGGAGAAAAGCCGATCGTGCGAGGATGACTTCCGGAGCGGCCGTGCGTGCGTCGACGGCTATGTCGTCGCCGTTCTTCAACGCCGCGATGGTGGAATTGTCTCTGCGGATCTCGTGGATTCGCCAGGTCAATACGGTGAGTGCGCCGACCGAGGCAATGAGCGCTGCGGCCAGCAAAGCGGTGCGAATCTTGCGCAGACCGGCCGCCGCCGACGCAAGGATGCGGGCTGGGAGATTTGGGTTGATCACTGCCATGACGCGCTCTCCGTTTGAGGGACGAGGCGCACTTCGGCGAGTTTCGCGGCGAGGAGGACTAGAAGCGCCGCCAGGGCCACCGTGAACGCATGAGCTTTCAAATCCTGATGCGGTATGCGCTCGTAATAGGTGATCGGGCTACGCTCGAGCTTGCTGATCTCGACAATAGCCTGACGGACCATTTCGGGGTTCTCGGCTTCGAACGAACGGTACGAGATGCCGAGCGAGTTGAAGAACTTGTCCAAGTGGCGTTCCGGCATGGCTTGCGGCGTGTCTTCCTCGCCGGGAGCCGGCAGGGTCGAGATGCCGGGCGTGCCTTGCGTGCGCAGGAACAACCAATAGAGGTTGATGGGGCGCCGGGCGAAAGCGGCGCGCAGCTTCTCCTGCACTTTCCGGTCAATGACGGCCGCGCCGTCGGATACGAGAACGATGACGCGGGCCGCGGGTGAGGTGTCGGCTTCATGCATGTCGAGGGACAGCGCGAGACCCCTGCCGACGTTCGTGAAAGCAAGGCCCGGCCGGTCCATGGCATCGACGGCCGCCATGACCGCGTCCTTGTGCTCCGTCATGGGCAGCACGTGCATCGGCGAAGTCGAGAAGGCCGCGACGCCGACAAGATCGTGCTCGCGCTGCTGCACGAACTCCTTGAGGAGACGCCGAGCCGCCGCGGACTTGCTTTCCTCGCCGCCCTCGGGCGCGCGGCCGGCGAAAGTGTTGTCCATGCTCGAGGAGCGGTCGATCAACAGGACGATGTGCGCGCCCTCGCCCGTCTTCTCGATGGTGCGGCCCAAACGGTTAAGACCGCCGATGCCGAGGATCAGCGCCGTGATCGCGATGGCGCCCGCTATGCGCAGGAGCCAATCGATCGTCACCGACAGGGGATCCGTTTCTATGCCTTCTACAGTGGGGAAGCTCTGCGTTCTCTGAGGCGACAGAACCAGAGGCAGCAACGCGAGCGGCAAAAGCAGCAGGACCAGCGGAGACGTCAGGGATAGGTTCATCGCGCCGCCCGTTCCTGACGCGCGAGGGATGCGGCAAGCTCCTTCAGCTCGCTCGGCGGCATGCCCATCTCGCCTTCGCGCTGGGCGTCGCCGAAGAAGACGGCTCGGGAGGCGGCAAAGAAGCGCGCAACTTGCTCGCGAACGTCGCCATGCTCGGGGTGATGGCTCAGGAAGGGCTCGACGTCGGCAGCGAACAGACGCTGGCCGGCGGCGGTATCAAATGCTCTATGCAACGCGAGGAGTGCGGCCTTGTAGCCATCGCCGCTGCCTTTGGCGAGGGATCGCCTGATTTCACGGACCGCGCGTGAAAACGGCCGCGCAGGACGACGTTGGAACGGCCACCACGCGAGGTCGCGTGCGAGAACAGCGAGAAAGAGCGCCGAGAGGGCCAATGCGGCAAGGGCCGCGGTGCGCAGTCCGCCCGAGCGGCGATACTCGGGCTGAACGTCCGGGCGCAGGAATGTTTCCGATGTCTCGCCGCTCTTCGCGGGGAAGATCTCTCGCAACGGCGATATCAAGAACGAGAATGGGGGGATGACAGCGGTTGCGCTGCCGGCCGGTCCACGCACCGTGATTTCGGTCGCCGGGATAACAAGCTTGCGCGGGTCGATTGGCGCATAGAACGTTTGATAGACGAGCTTCAGGCGATGGACGCGCCCGTCACCCTGGTGGGTGGAGGAATACTCGATGCTCCGCAGTTCCAGCCAGTAATTGGAGGGTCCGGTGCGCGGCAGGGAGGTCGGAACAATCTCGTCCTCCGGATCCGTTTCGATTTCGACGATGCGTTCGAGCGTGTCGCCGAGGAAGTAGCCGAATGCGCGCGGCTCCGTCATGTGAACCGCGCGGACGGCCGCCGCGGCGTGGCCCGCCAGGAGCAACAGAGGAACGAGCATGAGCATGAGGTACCGCATGTCTTACGCTCCCCTGGCCAAGTGCGCGCCGAGGCGATCCCAGTCAATCGTGTCGGTGATCTCAAACGGCTCGCGCCCGTAGCGCGCCGCGAGTGAGCGAAAAAAGGACCGGCGGGCCTCGATCCTCCTTTGCCACTCTGCCTTCAATGAAGGCCGCATGGCTACGAGACGTCGCCGGCCAGTTTCGAGATCCGTAAGCTCGATAAGGCCCCAAGAGGGAAGGCGCATGCTTTCGCGCGAGTCCGTTATGCGGATCGGTACGACGTCATGGCCGCTCAGCGCATCGAACAGCGCTTCGAGTTCGGCTTCGGGCAATAGAAAGTCCGACACGACAAGAACGAGATTGCGTCTGCGGCCGATGCGCCGAGCCGCGGCGGTCAAGCCTGAAGCGCCGCGCCGCCGCGGCCGGTAGCTGCGCAGCGCCGCGACCAGTTCGGCCTCTCCGGCGCGAGAGCGTGTGGGCAGGCAAGAGAGGGCGTCGTTCAAGACCTCGTCAGCGGCGTAGAGCGCGAACGTATCGCCTGCGCGCCGGGCCGCCGCGGCAAAGACCTGCGCGAGATCGGCAGCTCTGGCCATCTTGCGCGAAGACCCCTCGAAGGCCATTGAGCCCGATACGTCCAGCAGCATCGAAACGCCGATCTGGCTTTTTTCCTCAAACCTGCGGACGTAGAGCGTGCCGAAGGGGTCGCGCAACGTCTGGCGCATGTCGATCCGGCGCGGGTCGCGATATTCGATCAGCGTTGCAAGATCGCGGAAAGTGCCGCCAGCGCCTGATTGCCTGCTGCGGTGAGCGCCTTGGCGAAGGGCGCGGCTGCGCCAGACGATCCGGTAGGGCAGATCGAGGGGGTTGCGAGCTGCCGCGCTCACCGTCATGGCACCGGGACCGTTTCGAACAGGGCGTCAATGAGCTCCCGCGCGATCGTCTCGCGACGCAACTCGTAGACGGGCTCGAAGAAGATGCGATGCGCCATCGTCTCGTAGAAGACCGTGCGGACGTCTTCGGGCACCGCCATGCTGCGGCCGTCGAGCCAGGCGGCCACGCGGGCAGCGCGCACGAGGTAGCTCAAGCCGCGTGGGCTCGCGCCCGCCGCGACGAGACGGGTGGTGTCGACGCCAGGGATCTGGATGCCCGCGTCGCCAGGGTTGCGGATCGCCAGCCAGAGGTTGAGGACGTAGCGTTCCAGGGCCTCGCTCGCCTTGATCTCGCTCTGGATGGTGCGCGCGACGACATTCAACTCGTTGTAAGAGAGGATGCCTTCCTCGAGTGAGCTGATCAGACGGTCGCCGTCGTGGAAGCGGGTATCGAACGCGAGCGCACGGCGTGTCGCTTCGTCCGCCGGTGTCGAGATGGCGATTTCCATCAGGAAGCGATCGCGGGCGGCAGCCGGGAGCTCGAACGTTTCCTCGCGCTCGACGCGGTTGCGATCCGCGAAAACGACAAGATGCGGGAAATGAAACTCGCGGTTGAAGGCCGATACGCTGCGTTCCGCCATAAGGCGAAGAAGCAGAGAATGGACCTGCGGACGCGCGCGGTTGATCTCGTTGAAGAAGAAAATGGCGAGGTCTTCACCGGCACGCAGGACGGGACCTTCGTCGACGCGGGGGCGGCCGTCCTCGGCGAGATAGGTGTGATAGATGAGATCGCCGGGCATCAAGTCGATGGTGCCCTCGATGCGCTCGTAGGCGCCTCCGACGGCGCGTGCGGCCGCGCGCAGCAATGTCGTTTTGCCGACGCCCACGTCGCCTTCGAGCAAGACGTGGCCGCGCGCGAAGAGCGCGATGGTCAACAGGCGTATGACACGCGCCTGCCCGATCACGGCCTTGGCGATCTCGGTTTCGAACTTTGCCGCCCGCGCTCTCCATGCAGGCAGGTTCACGAGCTCGGCTTTGTGGCCGGCCTCAATCTGGTCATGCGGCATCAGGACCTCGCGGCGTGCGGAGCCGAACCGCCGCCTCGCTCAAAAGGAGGTGCGGCCGAAGCCGCACCCCAAGAACCCTCGGAGAGGAAGCAGAGCAACTCTTGCAAGCGTGGCACTGCAGCCGAGGAGACCGATCAATCCAGCAGCGACTACTGGATCTTCTTTACGTCGTAGACCCACTTGCCGGTCTTCTTGAAGTTTTCGGAGCGCTGCGCATTGCGGGCAGCCTGGTCGTCAAGAGCCTTCTGCTGCTTGGCGAGCTCCTTCGGGTCGTGCTTGGGGTCGTACTTCGAGCCAGCGACCTTCTCCGGGTAGCCAGGCTTCGGCTCCCAGCACACGCCGGCAGCCTTGCACTTCGTGCCGTCATAGGCACCGGCGACGCCGGCACCGACGGCGAGGATCACCGCGCTAGCGGCGAGCGTCACGAGAGACTTCATCGTCATGGGTCAGTTCCTCCAATCCACGTCTTCACTTCGGGCGGTTGAACCCGCCCTGACACCCGCAGTCCGCCGGGTGCGCCGCTAACGGCGCCTATCCGGTTATTGTGCGGGTACCTTGCACTCGCCCGCGTCGGCTTTCGCCGTCTCGGACGAATGTTCTTGGGGCTTGAACGGCTTAAAGGTCTTCTTCTGCTCGTCCGTCAGCCAATCGGCTTCGGCCACGTCGCCGGTGTACATGTGCCGGATCCAGGCCATGAGTTTCAAAAGATCATCGATGGAATGATCGTTGTGCGGACCCATCATGCCTTGGGCACCGCCGTAGATCGTTTCGAAAAGACCTTTGTCCGTTTTGTTCTTGGGGTAGGTCCAGTATGCGTCTCCGAGACCCGGGCCGAGTTTGCCCTCGCCGTAGTGGCCGTGGCAGCCGGAGCAGGCGGTGAGATAGATCTCCTCGCCTTTGGGCAGGCAGGTAGCGACCTCGGTGTAAAGGTTCACTCCGTTCGCGAGGAAGTGCTTGGCCGCGTCGGTGTCGCGCCCCTCGGGTATCGATGTTTCCGGGACTTTCAGGTCTTCGCCGGTGATGGTGTGGCGGAAGTCCTCGGCGTACACAGCCGCACTACCGAGTGCGCCTGCCGCGATCAGGGCGGACGCCCAAATTACCTTGCTCATTTTCATTCTGTGGTCGCTACCCGTCGTTTATTGAGTTTCGTGTTTCAGCTGCTCATGAGCGCGGCAGGCCGGCCACGAGCGGAATGCCTTCGTCCTTGAGGATCTCCTCGATCTTCGGCTTGGACTTATCGAGAGCGAGATCGAGCGCGGACAGGAGTGCGGCGTCGTCCTTGCGGACGCCGATCGACTGATCGAAGTGATGGGGTACCTTCTCGCCGTCCTGCGGGTGTTGTTGTCCGGAATGATGGTGAGCATCACGTTGTTTGCCGCCTTGGCATAGCGCGCGACTTCGGGCGCAAAGTTGATCGCGACCTCGGCGGTGCCGTCGGCAACTTCGTTGACCATGCGCTGAGGCGGGATGCGCGTGAATTTGTTGCGCTTGTCCTGGAAGTTCGTCAGGGAGTGCATGTAGTTGAAGTGCTCGCGGAAGAGGCCGAGCTTCTCGAGCATGATCTGGCCTGGCGAGCCGGGCGTGAATCCGATCTTGGTGGCCTTCGCGAGATCTGGGCTGTTCCAGTCCTTGATGTCGAGCTTGGTGTCCTTGCGCTGGATGAACACGTAGGGTGCGCGATAGTAGGGCTTGGTTGTCGCGACGCGGGGATCACCCGTGTCCAAGCCCATGACGACATCGCACATCTTCATCTCGAGCTGATCGCGAACGATGTAGATGCCGGGCCGCGAAAACCAGACGAAGAGCGGCTTGCGACCCATGGCTTCGGCAAGAGCGGATGCGATCTTGTTTTCGAAGCCCGAGCCATCACGGTAGGAATAGGGGAGCTCGTCTGCTGCAGCGCAGATGCGCAGTGCGTTTGAGTTGGCGGCGGCGTTGTCGTCATCGGCGGCTACAGCGGGCGTCGCGAGCGCGGCGGTGGCGACAAACGCAAATTTCAGGCCTTGCAAGCGGCGGGAGGTCGGACGCTTTACGTTGGTCATCGGGGTTTCCTCTGGTGGCAATGCGCCTGCCGTCTCCTAGATGCTGCCTGATTGCAGCTTTGCGGCATTGGGCGCGATTTGGGCGGTGGCCGCAGCGCCTTGAGTGGCGCTGCGGCTTCCGTTCAGGCTGTCAGATCAGCCCTTGCTGTCGAACTCGCCGACGTTGATGTCTTCCGAGTAGGGGTTCTTGCCATCGAGCGAGAACACCTGGAGACCACCACCCATCTGCGTGTAGTTCTGGAGGTTCTTGAAGGCGCCGACCGCGCCGAGACCGGCCGTCGGAT